>OAVR01000013.1_pt1 | contig 170990 bp, 158 predicted proteins | sample 1476451 | NCBI WGS metagenome assembly OAVR01 (sample SAMEA2580105, study PRJEB22360) | human gut metagenome | biome: human gut; feature: human-associated habitat; material: faeces | place: Denmark | collected 2008/2010 | reverse complement strand
CCTGTTCCCATTCCGAACACAGAAGTTAAGCTCTTTAGCGCCGATGGTACTTGGTAGGAAGCTGCCTGGGAGAGTAGGACGTAGCCACGTAATCTTTTTTTATTTAAGCTAATTATTATAAAAAGAAGTGCAAAAGCGCTTCTTTTTATTTTATTAAAATTGAATAAAAATACAAAATCTAATAAATAATTAAAGTACAAACAAAATATTTGGAGGATTCTATGTATAGAGTAAATTTAAGATATAAGGATTTTGAAAGCTTAGATAAAAATGTATTATTTGACTGTGAGGATTTTAATATAAATCGTGATATATATGAATTTAAAAATATAGTCATAGATCAATGTATTTTAAAAGATTTAGAAATAAAAAATGAAGATATAACATTTATAAAGATAATGTAATAGGTATGTAGCTCTACATACCTATTACATTATCTTTATGCAGTAGCAATGATAAGCGTATCATAATTAATATGTTATAATTATCTTATAAAGGAAGGTAAAGTGTATGAATTTAATAGTAAAAGATATTTATAATGATAATAAGTTTAATGATTTGTTAAAAAAATATATAGAATTTGAGAGTATAAAAGGGAATAGAACTGGAAATATATTATTCTTAGTTCCAAATAACAAGATAAAACGAGAATATGATAAAAATATAAATTTAAATATAAGTGAAGAAATAAAAACAACTACGTATATATCTTTTATATCCAAAGAAGTTATTAAATTTTGGCCTATGATTGATGAAAAATGTGATGAGATTTTAGAACATAGATTAAAGCCAATAACTATATCAAGCAGTCTAAGAGATTACATTTTAACTGAGATAGTAAAACAAAATAGAAATTTTAGAAATTATTTTGAAGATATAACTGCATCAAATAGAAATATTGCAAATAGTATATCTGATAATTTAAACAAAGCAGTTCAAAATATAATAGATATTAAATCTATTGGAGAGAAAATCTATTATTCAAAAGTTAATCATGATAAGATAAATAGATTTTCATATAGTGAAATGCAAGAAGTTATTGATAAATATATTTCTTTATTATTAAGTAATTCTATTATAGATAATTCTTTGATGATTTATTTATACAACAATTACTTGCTAAAAGATGAACGATATTTAAGCTTTCTAAGAAAAGATATAAAGTATTTACTTGTTGATAGTTTAGAAAATAGTACAGCTTGTGAAGTAGAATTTATATCTAGACTTTTAGATGAAGTTAATGATTCCTATATGTATATAAATTACACTAAAGATTATGCAGCTTTTAATAATATAGACATGAAATATATAAACGAAAAGATAGTTTCACGATGTAAAGTTATAAATAATTGTAGTATTAATAGCTTATATCTTTCCGATTTGAAAAATTTAAATAAGAAAATTGAATTAAATCAAGATAGTCAACTATATAGTGAAATGATTAAACACATAGGAGATAAAATTATAGAACTTGTAAAAAAAGATATTAATCCACAAGATATAGCTATAATATGCCCTATAAGTAGTACAGTAATATATCATAAGTTAAAAACTTTATTAGAAAAGAAGGATATACATATTTATAATGCAAAGCAAGATAAACGATTAATTGATTATCCATATGCACATGCATTAATGGTAGCTTCATGTATTTTTTACGAATGTGAAGAAATTTTAAATAATGATGATTATATAAGTTTTATAAGTCTTTTAACTCAATCAAATAAAATTAGAGCTATGAAAATTTTTAATGATAAACAAAAGAGTGAAGATTATACAAATATAATTAACTATATAAAAGAAAAAAAGGGTACAGATTTAAGTATATATGAGTTCTTAATAAAGTTTTATATAGATAATTTATTAAACCTACCAAATGGAAAAGAAAATGTAAAGATTTGCAAAAAAATAATTCAAGAGAGTGAAAACTTTACTGAAAGCATAAGCTTATTAGGCCTAGACAAAGATAAATCTAAAGAAAAAATATTTTTTGAAGCATTAAAATCAAATATTAAAGATTATTACTCATTAAGTGAAATAGATGATTTTCAAGAAAATAATTCAGTAGTTTTAACAACACCATATAGATATATATCGCAAAATATGAAAAATCCTATACAGATTTGGGTAGACGTAGGTAGTAATATATGGAGTATGAAGTGTGAAAAAGAAATAAGTAATGTACAAGTATTAAAAAGAACATTTAAAGATTCTGAAATATACACTGAAGATATGGAAGAGTTTTATAAAGAATATTACCTGTATAATACTATATATAATTTATTAATAAATACAGAAATAGTATATGCATATAAAAGTGAGTATACTTTAAATGGTTATATCCAAGAAGGACTTTTATACAATTTAATTATAAGTTTGATAGATAAGGGTGAATTTGATGAGTAAGATAAACTATAGAGAAGATCAGATCCCTATAATAAATTATGAGGGTGGAACTATGGCAGTGCCAGCTGTACCAGGAGCTGGAAAGACATTTATAGTAACTAATTTAGTTGCAAAGTTAATAAAAGAAGGAAAAAATAAGCCAGGAAAAATATTAATACTAACGTATATGAATAGTGCAGTAAACAATTTTAAAGGCAGAATTGCTAAACTATTAGATGAAAATGATATAAAAGAAACTAATTCTTATGAAGTTATGACTATTCATAGTTTAGCAGTAAAAATAATAAAAGAAAAGCCAGAAATACTTATGTTAAATGATGAATTTAGTATAGTAGATGATCTTAAGAAAACTATAATATTAAATGAATGCATAAATAATTTTAAAAATAATGGGGGCGAAAGAGCTTTTAATTTCTTTGTTAAAGAACAAAGAGATGAAGAATGGAGAAATAGATGTATGGAGTCTTGGAATCAAGGCTTTTTTGATTTAGTAACAAATTCAATAAGCGAGTTAAAGTATAAAGACATATCTCCTAAAAAACTTGAAGATATAATATCAAAGGGGCATAAAGGAGTATTAAAATGTATTTTACCAATATATAAAGATTATGAAAGAAAATTAAAAAATAGTGGATTTCTAGACTATGATGATATTTTAATATTAGCTTATAAAGCTCTTAATCAAGATGAAGATTTAAAAGTGAAATTTCAAAATAGATATTCATATATTTTTGAAGATGAATGTCAGGATTCAAATGAACTTCAAGGAAATATTATAAAACTTATATCAGAAAATAATAATAATTTAGTTAGAGTTGGAGATGTAAATCAAAGTATAAATGGGACGTTTTCTTCTTCTAATCCTATATTTTTTAAAAACTTCATGGAAGAAGCAGACCATTGTTACAAAATGGATATGTCAAATAGAAGTTCTAAAGATATTATAGAATTAGCAAATGAGTTAGTAGATTTAATAACTGGAGATTTTCATATAGAAGATTGTAAATGCGCATTAGAAAAAATGGAAATACGTACTGTGCCAAAAGGAAAGGGATACAAAGAAAATCCAACGTCGGATAAATACCTGTTAAATGCTAGATGGTATGAGACCTGGGAAAAAGAAATTTTACAAACAGCAAAGTTCGTAGAATATATAAAAAAAACTACTCCAGATAAAAGTATAGGTTTATTAGTTCCTTTTAATAGTCAGGTTAAAGAAATTGCAAGAGTACTAGAATCTTTTAATTTAGAATTTGATGAATTAGGACCAAATTCTCTTCATAAAAGAAAACTAATAAATAATATTGGATATATTATTGAGTTTTTAGCTGATTGTGATGATATAAATAAGTTAGTAAATATATTAGAGAAAATATATATAAATGTTGAAAATAAAATTGGGAAAGAAGAGTTTTTATTAAAGTTAAAAAGATATGATGTTGAAGATATCATATATGACACAGATAATATAATTCAAGATATAGTTATAGACAATACAGATGATATATATATAAATTTTATAAATGGGATAAATAGGTTGAAAGTTTTACTGAGCTATAATTCTATAAAGTTTGATGAATTGATTTTGTTTATAGGTGATAATATGGAGATAAGTGATGAGGAAAAAGCCATGGTAGATTACATTGCTTTTTATATAAAACAATTAGTATTAGATAATCCAAATACAAGCTTATATGACATAGGTAAAATTTTATTAGATGATAGAAATAGAGTATTTAATTATATAAGTGAAATTATATATGAAATCAATGGATATGAACCTAAGCCAGGAGGAATAACTATTTGTACATACCATAAGTCAAAAGGTATGGAATGGGATGTTGTATTTTTATTAGATTTAACAGAATTCAAATTTCCAGCAGATATAAATCAAAAATTCCAAGGTGAACTTTGGTATTTAAAAGATAAGTATAAAAACCCTGTAGCAATAGCAAAATCAGAAGTAGAATCCATTTTAACTGGAGACAAGCCTATAGATTTTATGTATAAACACAAGGTAGATATAATAAATGAAAAAATAAGGTTGTTGTATGTGGGTATAACAAGAGCAAAAGAAATGTTAATGCTATCTGGACATACTTATAAAGATAAAAATGCAAATAAAAGACAGCAGCAAAAGCCATCTTTTTATTTTAATAAGTTAGGAAAGTTTATAAAAGAAAAGAGAGGTGAGTTAGTTGAATAAAAAGTTAGAAAATTTTTTATACAGTCAAAACTCAATAAACACCTATAAATGTTGTCCATTAAAGTTTAAATATAAATATATTGATAAAATAAATTGGAAACAGGATGATGAGAATAGTAGAGAATACTATGATAATTTAAAGTTAGGAACAGACTTTCATTTAATTTGTGAAAGGTATTTTGCCAATATTCCAATTGGAATTGAGCATAGCAAAAATGAAGATTTTAATATATGGTTAAATAAAATAAAGAGGTTAATACCAATTAAAGAGGATAAGACCTATCTTGTAGAATATGAAGTTAGATTAAAAAATGATTGTATAAATATACAGGCTAAGTACGATTTAATAATAATTGACAATGAAAATATAAGTATATGGGATTGGAAAACTGAAAATAGAAAGATAGATTATAAGAAAATAGAAAATAGAATTCAGACATTAGTTTACTTATACTTATGTAAAGAAGTTGTGACTAAATTATATGATTTAGATATAAGCTATGAAAATATAAGTATAAATTACTATCAGCCAGAATTTTATAATGAACCTATAACAATTAGATATAGCGAGGAAAAGCATAATAAAATAGAAAAACAATTATATGAATATGTAAATAAAATAAAAAATACAAATTTTGATTATGAAAAAAACTTAAAAAATATTAACCACTGTAAATTTTGCGAATTTAATAAACTATGTAATAATAAAGAAATAAATTTTAGCATACTGGAGGATGAAATATATGAGTCTTAGGTTTATCTTTGGAAGAGGTGGTAGTGGAAAGACGACGTATTGTCTAGAAGAAATTTCTAAAGAAGTACAAAGTGAAGAAACATCACCTATAATATTGTTGGTGCCAGAGCAATATACATTTGAAAGTGAAAAAAGATTAAGTAAGTATATAGAAAAAGATCCGTACCTTAGATCAAGAGTATTAAGTTTTAAAACTCTAAGTAATATAGTATTTTCACAAGTAGGAGGACTTACAGATATAAATATAAACTCTAGTGGAAGATCTATGATGATATATAAAGCTTTAGAAGGAGTCAGTGAAGATTTAAAAATATTTTCAAAAGCTTCAACTCAGCCAGGCTTTATAGGTACTATTGCAGATATGATATCTGAGTTTAAACAATATAGTATAACACCTGATGCTTTGGAGAATGTAGCTGGAGAATTACAAAGTGAAACTTTAAAACTAAAATTGCAGGATATAAGTAAAATTTATGATAGTTATGAAAAGATTCTCCATGAAAACTATGTAGATTCACAGGATTTATTGGCATCATTAGCCGATAAAATTGAACTATGTAGTTATTTTAATAATGCAAAGATATACATAGATGAGTTCACAGGATTTACGCCTAATCAATATAAAGTTATAAGAAGTTTATTAACAAAAGCAAGTGAAGTCAATATCACGTTAACTTTAGATAATAATTTAGTAAAAACTTATAATAAAAGAGATGTATTTTCTCGTACTAAATTTACTGAAGAGAAGTTAAAAAAATTATGTTTAGAAGCAGGTGTAAAAATTAAGCCAGAAATAAGCCTAAATTCAAAACAAATAAAAAGATTTAATGGGAATTTAGAATTAGAGCACCTTGAAAGTAATTATTATTCCTACCCTTATAAAACATATGAAGAAGAAACTAAAAGTATATGCATAAAAGAGTTTAGTAATTTATATTCAGAAGTAGAACAAATAGCTAAGGAAATAGTATTTTTAGTTAGAGAAGAAGGATTTAGATATAAAGATATAACTGTGGCTACAAGAGATTTAAATAGATATGGATTTTTAGTTCAATCTATATTTAATGAATACGAAATTCCTAATTTTATTGATTCTAAAAAAGAGGCTAAAACAAATCCAATTATAGTACTTATAATATCTGCACTAGAAATGCAAAGTAGAAAATATAATTATGAAACTATGTTTAGATACTTAAAGAGTGGATTAATAGGATTGAGCATAGAAGATATAAGCTTAATAGAAAATTATGTCTTAGCAAATGGGATAAAAGGTAAGAAATGGTTTGAAGAAAAATGGAACTATAGGTTAAATCATAAACTTAACGACGAAGAAAGTGAAGTTGAATTAGAGATAATTGAAAAAGTTAATAAAATAAAAGATGTGATAATAAATCCTATAGTAAAACTACAAAAAAAATTAAAGGGAAGAAATAAAGCAAAGGATATATGTAGATACATATATGAATTTTTAATTGATATAGATATACCTGAAACTATAAAAAATATGATAGATGATTTTAAGTCTAAAAATGAAATAAATTTAGCTAATCAGTATTCTCAGGTTTGGGAAATAGTAGTTGATATATTAGATCAAATAGTTGAGATTATGGGAGAAGATTTTATCAGTTTAGATAAGTTTATAAAAGTTATAAGTATAGGATTTGATGAATATGAGTTAGCAACAGTTCCACCTAGTTTAGATCAAGTTTTAGTCAGTAGTGTAGATAGAATGAAAAATCCAAATACAAAGCATTTATACTTAATGGGTACTACAGATGGTATATTCCCATTAATATCTAAAGACGATGGAATATTAAATGATAAAGATAGAGAAAATTTGGGTGATAGTGGAATTGAAGTTGATATAGATAGTAAAACTAAAACTTTTGAAGAACAATTTTTAGTGTATAGAGCATTAACATCAACATCTCAATCATTGACAGTAACTTACCCTATAGCTGATCATGAAGGAAAAACTTTAAGACCATCAGTTATAATATCTAGACTTAAGAAAATATTCCCTAATATAAAAAATGAAAGTTATTTAAATGATGTAGAGTATAAATCAAATGAAGAAATAGCAAATAATATAACTACTAAATCTCCTATTTTTAATGAACTAATAAAATCAATAAAAGATTATGAAGAAGAAAAAAAGATAGAAGATATATGGTTAGATGTATATAGATTTTATATAAAAGATGATGAATATCACGTTAGAGCTAAGAACATAGTTGAAGGATTAAATTACACAAATCAAGTTAAAAAAGTTGAGAGTGATAAAATAAGAGAATTATATAACAATAAATTATTTAGTGTTTCAAGGTTAGAAAAATACGCACAATGTCCATTTGCATATTTTATACAGTATGGATTGAAAGCAAAAGAAAGAAAAGAATTTGAGTTTACACCACCAGATTTTGGTACATTTGTTCACAACATACTAGATAAATTTTCAAAGCAATTATCAAAGGATAATTTAGATTGGAGAGATATAACTGATGAATATATATCTGAAAAGGTAGAAATTATAGTTGAAGAATTAGTATCTAAAATACCGGGATATATATTAGAAAGTTCAGCAAGATATAAATATTTAGCATATAGGTTAAAAAATATGCTTATATCCGCAATAGCTATAATTAGTTATCAGATAAGAAAAGGATCATTTGATCCAATGGATTATGAAGTTAAATTTGGAATAAATGAAAAATATCCTCCTATTAAAATTATATTGGATAACGGAGAAGAAATAAATTTAATTGGACAAATAGATAGAGTAGACACATTACAAGAAGAAAACCAAAAGTATATAAGAATAGTAGATTATAAGTCAGGGAATAAAGATATAAGTCTTACTGATGTATATCATGGACTTCAATTGCAACTATTAGTATATTTAGATGCTATATTAGAGAGTTCAAAGCACAATGGGGGAGATATAAACCCAGCGGCTATTTTATATTTCAAGATAGATGATCCAATAATAAAAACTAATGAAAATAAGGAAGATGAAAGTATCAAAGAGGAAATACTTAAGAAGTTAAAGATGAAAGGACTTGTACTAAAGGATAGTAATGTTATTAAAAAGATGGATAATACACTTCCAGATGGTGAAAAAGGAACATCATTAGTTGTGCCAGCATCTATAAATAAAGATGGAACAATATCAAAAACTACATCAGGCGTAAACCAAGAAGAGTTTGATATCCTTAGAAAATATGTTAAACAGACAATAAAAGAATTAAGTGAAGATATGTTAGATGGAGATATATCAATTTCTCCGTATAAGACAAAAGAATCAAGCTCTTGTGATTTTTGTAGTTTTTCATCTATTTGTCAATTTGATAGTACATTTAAAGATAATAGTTATAGGATTATAAATAAAAAGAGTCAGGATGAGATAATAAATAAAATGAAAGGAGATGTTGAATAAATGAGTTCTCCTAAATGGACAGAGGAACAAAAAGCTGTTATAGATAGTAGAAACTGTAACCTGCTTGTTGCAGCAGCAGCAGGATCAGGGAAAACAGCTGTACTAGTTGAGCGTATTATTCAATTAATAACAGATACAAAAAACTTAGTTGATATAGATAAATTATTAGTTGTTACATTTACTAATGCAGCAGCATCTGAGATGAGAGAGCGTATAGGAGATGCTATTGCAAAAGCTTTAGATAAAAGCCCTGAAAATAGTCATCTACAAAATCAATTAGTACTTTTAAATAGAGCAAGCATAACAACTATTCATTCATTTTGCTTAGATGTAATAAAGTCTAACTTTCATAAAATAAATATTGATCCTAATTTTAGAATAGGAGATCAAACAGAATGTTCTTTACTTAAGCAAGAATGTATAGAAGAAGTATTTGAAGAGTATTATGAAGAAAAAAATATTGAGTTTCTAAATTTAGTTGAAAGCTATGCGGAAAAAAGAGGAGATAAAGAACTACAAGAAATTATATTATCTATATATAATTTTTCTATGGCATCACCAGATCCTAAAAAGTGGTTATATGATTCAGTAGAACTTTTCAATATAGATGAAGATTTTAGTTTTTCAAACTCAATATGGGCAACATCTATACTTGATAATTTAAAGATAGAAGTTGAAGGTATTGAATCTAGTATGAAAAAAGCTATAGAATACGTTGATGGAATAGAAGAATTAGAAAGTTATAAAGAAAAACTAAATATAGAATACTTAAAAATAGTAGACATCGTAGAGGCATGTAAAGAAGGCTGGGATAGCGCATTTTATCATATGAGTAATATGCAATTTGAAAACTTTTCAAAAGGAGTTAAAAGACTTTCTAAAGACACTCCAGAATATGTAAAACAAGCAAGAGAAAACGCAAAAAATATAAGAGATAAAAATAAAAAATCCTTAGAAAGTATAATAGGAGCAACCTTTTATAAAAGTAATAGTTCAATTTATGAAGAGATTAAATTTTTATATCCTGTAGTAAAAGCTATATCTGATTTAGTTATAAGTTTTGAAAATAAATATCAAGAAAAGAAAAGGGAAAAAGGAATAATAGATTTTAATGATATAGAACACTTTGCATTAGAGATATTAACTGATAAGGATGAGTATGGAAATATATTACCATCAGATGTTGCCAAAACTTATGTAGAAAAATTCTCTGAAATATTTATAGATGAATATCAGGATAGTAACTTAGTACAAGAGGTTTTATTAAGCACCATAGCAAAGGTAGAAGTCCCAAATAGATTTATGGTCGGGGATGTTAAGCAAAGTATATATAGATTTAGACAAGCAAAACCAGAAATATTTTTAGAAAAATATGCTAATTATGATACTGAAGAAGGTAGCGAAAATAGGAAAATAATGCTATATAAAAACTTTAGAAGTAGAAAAGAAGTTGTAGACTGTGCAAACTATATATTTGAAAATATAATGAGTAAAAGCATTGGAGAAATAGAGTACAATCAAAATGAAAGATTAAACTTAGGAGCAGTATTTAAGGAGTGTGAAGAAGAAAACTCTATAGTTGGAGGACCTACGGAAATTCACTTAATAGAAAAAAATAACAAGAAAAATGAAAATTCAGATGAAGAAGAACAAGAACAGGAAGAAATTGATAATATACAGTTAGAAGCTAGGATGTTAGGTAAAATAATCAAAGATATTATGAACCCTAAGGAAAATGGGGAAATAATGAAAGTATATGATAAAAAAATAGATAATTATAGAAATGTAGAATTTAAGGATATTGTTATTTTATTAAGAGCAACATCTAGCTGGGCTCCAGTTTTTGTAGAGGAGCTTATGAATATGGATATTCCAACTTATGCAGATACAGGTATCGGATACTTTGATACGATAGAAATTAAAACTGTACTTGCATTACTACAAATAATTGATAATCCTATGCAAGATATACCTATTATAGCCGTACTTAAATCACCTATGTTTAGTTTTACACCAGAAGAATTAATTGATATACGTATTGACAATAGAGATGTTAGTTTTTATGAAGCATTATGTGGATTAAAAGAAAAAGATAGTGAACTTAGCGAAAAAATAGAATATTTCTTGGATAAATTGAATGACTTTAAAACTAAATCACTATATATGAGTACAGATGAATTTTTATGGTATGTGTATATAGAAACTGGATATTATGCATATGTGGGAGCTCTTCCAGCAGGTAGTCAAAGACAAGCAAATTTAAAAGTTTTATTTGAAAGAGCAAAACAATTTGAAGAAACAAGTTTTAAGGGACTATTTAACTTTATAAATTTTGTTAAAAGATTAAAAAAATCAAACTCTGATATGGGAAGTGCGAAAACATTAGGAGAAAATGCAAATGTAGTAAGGATAATGAGTATCCATAAAAGTAAAGGGCTAGAGTTTCCAGTTGTAATATGTGCTGGTATGGGCAAAAACTTCAATAATCAAGATTTTAGAAAAGATATTTTATATCATCATAAATTAGGTTATGGGCCTCAGATTGTAGACTACAAAAGAAGAATATCTTATCCAAGTATTGCAAAAGAAGCTTTAAAGACCACTATAAATATGGAAAACTTATCTGAAGAGATGAGGGTTTTATATGTTGCATTTACAAGGCCAAAGGAAAAATTGATTATAACAGGTTCAGTAAGAGATATAGAATCTAGTATAAAAAAATGGGCGCAAGATATAGAAAATAAAGGACCGGTTTCTCAATACCAAATACTTAAAGGTAAAAATTTTCTAGATTGGATAATGCCTGCTATTTTAAAACATAGGGATTTAGAAAATTTAAGAGAATTAGTAGATTTAGATTATGATTACTTAGATGATCATGACTCCAAATGGGAAACTAGGTTATGGGATAAAAATGATATTTCAACAAATAAAATAGATGAAGACGATGAAGAAACAATAGCATCAATACTTACAAACATGGATCTAAATAAAGATAATAGTGATTATTATGATATCATAAAAAATAAATTAGATTACAAGTATCCATTTATGGAATCTGTAAATAGAGCAGGGACTATATCTGTTACAGAGATGAAGCGTTTAGAAAATGAAGAAAGTTACACAACAAAAGATTTAATAGATAGACCAACAGAAATAAAAACACCTTTATTTATACAAGAAGAAAATAGTAAGGAGAAGTTAACTGGAGCACAAAAAGGTACAATAATGCATTTATTTATGCAGGTTGTTGATTTAAATAATGTAAATAATCTAGAAGAAATAAAAAATGAGATAGAGAGATTAGTCAAAAATAAAATTTTTACTAGTGTTCAAGCTGAAGTTATAAATCCATATAAAGTGCTGAAGTTTTTCAAATCAAACTTAGGAAAAAGAATGTTAAGTTCATATTTTCTAAAAAGAGAACAAGCTTTTTACTTACAGATGAAATTAAAAGATTTATTTGAAGATATAAGTGAATTTGAGAAAGAGCAAAATGAAGATACATTAATGCTTAGAGGTATAATTGACGCATACTTTGAAGAGGAAGATGAATTAGTTATAATTGATTATAAAACTGACTTTGTAAATGAAGAAAATAAGTTAGAACTTATATCAAAATATGAAAAGCAATTAGAAATATATAGTAAAGCCTTAAATAAATTAACAGGTAAAAAAGTAAAAGAGGCTTATATATATTTATTTGGTATAGAGGAAGCTGTTTTATATAAGTTCAATTAAAAATAAAAAAACAATGGTTTCTAAATACAGATAACCATTGTTTTTTTACTATTAGGGGGAGAGATATATTTACACTTTTCGCGTGTAATATAATTATTTACAGAAAAAGCAAATATATACTTAAATTAATTAAATAAATAAAAAATCACCTATACAAGGGGGGTATAGGTGATAAACAGGGGGGATAGAAATCTTTATATTTTCCGAACATACTTTAATTATTAACAAGTATCTAAATCTTATACTTATGATCTAAATACTTATTTTTATAAGAAAGATAAATTTTTATCTTTCTTAATGTCATTATATGAGTAAATATAAAGATTGTTACTATTTTCAACATAAATTAATAAAATTTTTATAACTAGTTTTTATAACAATCTAAATCAAAATTAGATATAAAGTTATCAAAACCAACCCTATCTATATAGGCCCCTAATCTTTCTTTTCCAGTTGCATTAGAAGCATAAACCTTTACTATTTCATCAACTAAATTAAGAACTTTTTCATCAGATACACCCATTATTAATTTATCTCCTAGACGAGGTAGAGTTCCACCTTTTCCTCCAACAAATACGCTCCAACCTTTAGGTGTTCCCATAAGACCTATATCTCTTGTATGATTATCTGAACAACTATTAGGACATCCACTAACACCTATTTTAAGTTTATTTGGAAGATTCATTCCATGATACCTATCATCTAATTTAAGGCCTATACTAACTGAATCTCTAAATGCTCTTTTACAAAAAGTTGTACCAGGGCAGGTCTTTATACTTCTAACGCATAAACCAATGGCTGCTCCAGGCTTCATACCTAAATCTTGCCACGCAGAATCTATATCTTTCTCTTCAAGTCCTACTAATGCTATACGTTGAGCAGCTGTAATTTTTATAGCTTTAGCATTATATTTATCTGCAACATCAGCTAACTTTCTAAGTTGGTCTGATGATATTAATCCAGCTGGAACGTGAGGGGCAATTGCATAAGTTTTCATATCTCTTTGAATAACTGCACCTTTATCTAATAAATCCTTCATAAAACACCTCCTAAAATATATAGATTTATTATGTGTAAATAAAAAAAATATATTATATATATGATATTTTTATGGGTAAGTGAACAATATAATAATGAGTATAAATTTGAGAAGTATAATTAACTACGGGAAGTTACCAATATGTTTCCAAATTTAAAAATACTATGATATAATTAATATAAAAAAGAAATTAGGAGTGTGGTAAGAATTGGGTTCGACCGAGGGTAGTATTATTATTCAAGTAGTGATATTAGCAATATTGCTTGTGTCTTCAGGATTTTTCTCTGCATCAGAGACAGCTTTAATGTCACTTAGTAAGATAAGAATCAGACATATGCAAGAAGAAGATATTAAGGGGTCAAAGTTAGTAGGAAAGCTAACTGAAGATTCAGGGAAACTTTTAAGTTCGATATTAGTTGGAAATAATATTGTTAACATAGCAGCTACATCTTTATCAACATCATTATTTATAACTATATTAAATGGAAGATCAGAAGCAGTTCCTGTCGCTACTGCAGTAATGACTATTTTAGTATTAATATTTGGGGAAATAACACCTAAAACAATAGCTGCAAATAATTCAGAAAAGGTAGCTATAGCAGTTTCTAAGCCTATAAAATTAATAATATGGATATTAACTCCAATAGTATGGATATTTAATATTATAACAAGTGTTATATTTAAGATATTTGGAATAAAAAGCAATATGGGTCAACCATATATAACTGAAGAAGAATTAAAAACAATGGTTAATGTCAGTCATGAAGAAGGAGTCTTAGAGATTGAAGAAAGACAAATCATAAATAATGTATTCCAATTTGGAGATATGCAGGCCAAAGAAGCTATGGTACAAAGACTAGATATGGTGTGTATAAATGCACAAGACAGTTATGAAGAGGTTATAAATCTTTTTAAAGAAGAACAGTTTAGTAGAATGCCTGTTTATGAAGAATCAGTTGATGATATAATTGGAATAGTTAATATAAAAGATGTAATATTTTTAAGTGAAGATGAAATAAATAATTTTGATATTAGAAATTATGTTAGAGAAGCATTCTTTACTTATGAATTTAAGAAGATAACTGAATTACTTGAAGAGATGAAAAAAGATAAAAGTCAGATGGCTATAGTTGTTGATGAATATGGTGGTACATCGGGACTTATAACTATAGAAGATTTAGTTGAAGAAATCGTTGGAGAAATAGAAGACGAGTACGACGAAGAAGATGAAGATATTCAAGTAATAAAAGAAGATGAGTATATAATTGATGGTGGCAAAAAAATATCTGAGGTTAATGAACTTATAGGAACTAACTTAGAATCTGAAGAATTTGATTCTATAGGAGGTTTTATAATTGGATACTTAAAAAGATTGCCAGAAGAAAATGAAGTTATTGAAGTTGATAATGTAAGATTTTGCATAGAAGGTTTAGATAAAAATAGAATTAAGAAAATTAGAGTTTTTACATAAGGTGCTAAATTAGCACCTTTTTTTTATGTTCAATTAAATATTTAACATTAAAAAAATTTCACATTAGTTTGTTTGATAAATTTACTGTAAAGTATTATAATTAAAGCGTATTCCTTTAGTTATAAAAGATGGATATACGACAATTAAATCAAAAATATTATGGAGGAACTTTTGCTATGAAGGAAAAAGTATTAGAAAGATTTTTAAAATATGTAACATTTGATACAACAGCAGATCCTAAAAACTCAAACTGCCCATCAAGCGAAGGACAAAGAGTATTTGCTAAATACATAGTTGAAGAATTAAAGGCATTAGGGCTTGAAGATGCTAATGTTGATGAGAACAGTTATGTTATGGCTACATTAAAAGGAAATGTAGAAGGAGTTCCTACTGTAGGATTTATATCTCACCTAGATACAGCTCCAGATGTAACAGGTAAAAATGTAAAACCTAGAATAGTTAAGAACTATGATGGAAAAGATATAGTTTTAAATGAGGAGTTAAATGTTGTAACATCTCCTAAAGATTATCCAGAAATGGAAACTTTAATAGGAGAAGATGTAATAGTAACAGATGGAACTACTTTACTAGGAGCAGATGATAAAGCTGGTATAGCTGAAATAGTAACAGCTATAGAATATTTAGTAAATCATCCAGAAATAAAACATGGAGATATAAAAATAGGATTTACTCCAGATGAAGAAGTTGGTAGAGGAGCAAACTTATTCGATGTTGAAAAATTTGGAGCTAAATACGCATATACTATGGATGGTGGAATAGTTGGTGAACTTCAATATGAAAACTTCAATGCAGCAGCAGCTACAATAACTATACAAGGTAGAAATGTGCATCCAGGTAGTGCAAAAAATAAATTAGTTAATGCACTACATATAGCTGCAGAAATATCTGAAATGTTCCCAGCAAATGAAAGACCTGAGACAACAGAAGGTTATGAAGGATTCTATCATTTAAATGACATAAATGGAAACGTAGAAAAAGCATCTATGGTTTATATAATAAGAGACCATGATAAGAATAAATTTGAAGAAAGAAAATCATTTATGAGAGAGGTTGTAGAAAAAGTAAATGAAAAATACAACGGTAGAATAACTCTTGACTTAAATGATCAATATTATAACATGAAAGAAAAAGTAGAGCCTGTTAAATTTGTAGTTGATATAGTAGATGAAGCTATGAAAGAAACAGGAATAACTCCAATAATAGTGCCAATAAGAGGTGGTACAGATGGAGCTAGATTATCATTTATGGGATTACCTTGTCCTAACATATTTACAGGAGGATTAAACTTCCACAGTAAAAATGAATGTATACCAGTTTCAGCAATGGAAAAAGGGGCTAAATTAATAGTTAAGATAGCTGAAAAGTACACAAACTTAAAATAATAAAAATAAAAAATGAACTCTAGTTTTAGAGTTCATTTTTTATTTTTATAAATTTATTATTTCCTTTGAATTAATATCTATTAGGTTTATTTCTAAATCTAATTCATCATGATTTTCTGTTATATCTATTATTGCTACTGAATGAGAGCCATCTTTTGGAATAGATGTACTTCCTGGGTTTAATACTATTAAATTTTCATCGATAAAAAGTTCTTTTACATGAGTATGACCAAGAATAAGTATATCTGCACCCATAGATTTTGCTTTTTTTATAGTTTCTTCTTTTGAGTCTACATATCCATGGTTTATTAAAATTCTAGTTTCACCAAACTGACTTAGAACATAAGGTCCTTGAATTGGATGATTTATAACCATTTGATCAACATCAGCATCACAATTTCCTCTAGCTATAAGTATATTATCCAGATTATTAATTTTACTTATAACGCCTTTAGGGTCATATCCTTTAGGTAAATCATTTCTAGGACCATGATATAAAACATCACCTGCATGAAGTAAAATGTCACAATCTGATAAAGTATCTAATGCTTTTTCAAAGTAAGGTAAACTACCATGAGTATCACTCATTACACCTATTTTCATAAAGGCACCTCCAAAATATTATAAAAATTTATCTGAAACTCTACTCCAAAATTCGTAGTTCACAAGCCTGACAAGTTTCACATACACATCTGAAGTTGTAATTGAAATATTAGTTATTTTTTCTAATCTATATTCTACACCATCAACAACTATTAATAAAGCATCCTCAAACCTGTACTCAGGATAAATTCCAATTACAGCATCGTGAGGAAAAATTATGCTTGAAGTAAAACATCTATATGCATTTGTATTAATAGGGTGAAGTGGAGTTAATTGCATAAGTTTTAAGCTAGGATCAACAATACTACCACCTGCAGCATAATTATATGCGGTTGATCCAGTAGGGGTAGAAATCAAAAGTCCATCTCCACTAAAATTTTGAATATGTTTATTATTTACATTTAAATTCAGATGTATAGTTCTAGATTTATCGCCCTTTATAACAACATCATTAACTGCATACATGTCTACACAACTTCCCATTGTACATACAGTAGCTTGTATAAGAGGAATATCTTGCAGTATAAAATTATTGTTTTTGTAATCATCAATGAATCTATCGATAAAGTCAGGATAAACATCAGTAAAAAAACCTAAATGTCCTGTATTTATACCTAAAATAGGAATTTCAGGATAATCAAAATCATGGACGGTTTTTAAAAAAGACCCATCTCCCCCAATAGATATTATAAGCTCTGAATTAGGATCGAAACTATAAGTAACGTGAAATCCAGCTTCTATGAGCTTATCAGTCAGTATTTTTCTAGTTTTTATAGATACATCCAGTGAATTTGAATTTATCGTTATTGTTCTTTTCATATCCCCACCTCTTTACCTTTGTATTATAACATAATTTAAAAAACAATTGATACCCTAGTAAATACTAAGTGGAAAATAAAAGGTCTTATCTAATTTTTAAAAATAGTATAAAATAGATAATGTTATTATAAATGAAAGTAGGTGCCAGTTTGTTCAAAAAAGAAGAACAAAAATATAATATAATATCTTATACAAGTGAAGAAAATTCAACATTGAAATCTATTTTACTAGATAAATTAAATTTTTCTGTAAGATCTTTATCTAAAATGAAAAGAGAACAATCTGTTTTAGTTAATGGAAAATTTAAAAAACCTAGTGTAAATATAGAAAAAGGTGATTTAATAGAAGTTAAAATAAATGAAGAGATGGCTAATTTTATTCAACAAGATTTAAATTTAGACATAATTTATGATGATTTTGATTTAATAATGGTTAACAAACCACCTTTTATGGTAGTTCATCCAACTAAAAGTCATGTTGATAACACTATTGCTAATGGAGTTACAGATTATATAACTAAAAAAGGTGAAAAAGTTAAAATAAGATTTGTAAATAGATTGGATATGAATACTTCTGGGCTTGTTATTGTCGCAAAAAATGCATATGCGCATCATACTTTATCAACTGATATGAGTAACAATAAGGTAGAAAAGAAGTATATAACAATTGTTAAAGGAATTTTAGAAAATGATTTTGGAACTATAGATGAACCGATATATAGACAAGAAGAAGATAGTATAAAGAGAATTGTGGATGAGAGAGGACAGAGGTCTGTTACTCATTATAAAGTTTTACAAAGATTAAATGATGCAACTGTTTTAGAAGTCAAGTTAGAAACAGGAAGAACGCATCAAATAAGAGTTCACATGAACTACATTGGACATGGAATAATAGGAGATGAACTGTATGGATATGTTGATGAAAGTTTAATCAATAGACAGGCTCTGCATGCGTATAGTTTAGAATTTAACCAGCCAAGAACAAAAGAAAATTTAAGTTTTATAGCTGAGATTCCAGATGATATGAAAAAATTGATAGAAAAATTAAAATAGAGGTGAAAAAAATGATAATACATAAGTTTATAGTACATGTACTAGATAAAAATAGTGAAGTACCTATACTAAATGATTTTGAAGGAAAAGTAAGTCAAGAAGTAGACAAATTTTTTCAAAAAATAATTAAAAGAGTGAGTAAGGATGATGATTTAAGAAAAGGTATATTTAAAGATTATGAAAACAATGTAGTGAAAAATTGTTGTGAGCAAATAATCTATGATGAAAGTACATTTTTAGAAAACTCAAAAGAGATAGCTGCATATTTATTTGATGTTATGAAAATCAATGCAGAGTTAGAATCTTGTGACTTAGCTATTTGTCTATATACAGTTAAAGATGAAAAATATGTAGGTATATTAAAATTAGATTATAAAAGACTATATACTCATTCAATAGAGTTTATAGATGATAAGTTTAATATACAAATGGTTCCTAATGAAATTGGGATACCTGAAACTCAAAGACAAAAGCAATGTGCTATTGTAGGACTAACAGGTATGAATGATGAATATCATCTAAGACTTTTAGATAAGGATGCAGAAAAAGAAGAGTTAGAGTCTAAATTCATAAATGAATTTTTAAATGCTGAAAAAATAGTTGATGATAAGCATAAGACTAAGGTATTTAAAAATAGTGCCGAAACTTGGATAACAAATGCTTTAGCTAACGATATAAAACAAGCCGAAGATGTAAGAAGTGTATTAAATTATACTCTTAAAGAAAAAGAAGAAATAGATTTAGAGGACTTTGTTGAAAAATCTATCGATAATAATGACTTAAAAGAAAGTTTTAAAGAGCATATGGAAGAAAAGGGAATAGGCTCAGCATTTAATATAGATAAACAATGGGTAGAGAAAAAACTTAAGAAAAGAAGTATAAAGACAGATACTGGATTTGATATAAAAGCAGATTTAAATGATTTTGAGGATCCTATGAAGTATAGTGTAAAGCAAAATTCTGATGGAAGTATTGATATAACTATAAAAAATGTAAAATTCTATGAGGAAAAATAAAAAAAACCGAGTTAATAAACTCGGTTTTTTTATTTATGAGCTTCTATGAAGTTGCATATATCACCTATACATTTAAAGTTTTCAGCTTCTTCATCTGGTATTTCTATACCATACTCATCCTCTAAAGCCATTATAACTTCTACAGCATCTAAAGAATCAGCTTCTAAATCTTCAGTTAAAGATGTATTTAAAGTTATAGTGTTTAGGTCATCAATGCCTAATTGCTCAGCTATTATTTCCCTAACTCTTTCAAACATAGTAGACCTCCTAAAAAAATAAATTCATATTTTAATTGTAGTTTAATATAAGCTGTGAAATTTTTCAATATTAAATTCATATAAATTTTAGAATAAATAAACAAAACAAGCATATATATTTATATACATAAAAACACAGGAGGAATGGATATGAAGTATATAGGTTTATTAGCATCATCTATTTGTGTCGTAGTTGTGCTATTAATAAACTCATATTACAACATCATAAACTTAGATATACAAAAGATTAGCTCATATGTAATAGAATGTAATATGATATTAGAAGATTACATATCAAATGAAGAAAAGGTATTAAATAATAATGAAGAGTACATATCAAGATTATTAAATCTTAAAAACTGCATAAAAGACACTAAAACATCATTTTTTACAGCTAAGTATAAAAACTACAAAATAAAATCTATCGAAAGTTTAGTAAATAGCATTTCAGAAGATGAAAATAGAAGTAAACACTTGGATTTGGTAAAAAAATTCAATAACTTATCAGAAGATGAATTAGATAGTTTATTAGACAAGAATTTATTACAAGTAACATATTTATCTACCCGTGCATATGAATAAATAAGGAAAACTAAAGTTTTCCAACACTTAAAGGGGGTAACCATATGTCAAAACTAGATAAACTTTTGAGAAGTTTTGGATGTGGATGTAATTCACCATTTGGAGGATCAAGTTTACTAATAATAGCAGTTGTTGTTTTTCTATTATTAGGGACAGATTTACTTGATAACTTCTTCTGTGATGATAACTCATGGATATGGATAATACTGATAATCCTTTTATTATTCAATTTTGATGATGGATGTTGTTAAAAAAAGCTCTTATAAGAGCTTTTTTTTATTTATAAAATTAAATGTTAATAAAAATTTATATTTATAAAAAAAAATAATAATATAGTAACCGTTTTTTTCAATTTCCATAATATAAATTAAGAGTATGAGCAGTTGAGATATGACTTCTATAAATATTTTTTAAATATGGGTTAGCCAAACAGTAGAAAAGTTTTGGCAATCCAAAAAAATAGGGGGTAAATATGGGCACTTTAAGTAGATTATTTGGTGGAGATGGATTCTTCTGCGGTGGAGCATGGTGGATAATAGTACTATTCTTCTTATTCTTGGCATTCCAAGAATGTTGGGCAGATATATGTATAACGGACTGGATTCCATTTTTAATATTACTTCTTATTGTTTGTTCATGTGGATTAGACGGCGGATGTGGTGATGACTTCGAGTGTGGATGCTAATTAAAATAAAAAGGCTACTCTTTGAGTAGCCTTTTTTGTGTCTAATAGATTTAAGATTTTAAGAAAAAATAATAATTTTATTATCAAAATCTCAACCACATGCATAGTATATTTTAAGAGCGAAAGCTCAAAAATTTAATCATCTTAGGAGGTAACACAATGTTAGATAGACTATTTGGTAATGATGGATGTTTCGGAGGAGGAGCATGGTGGATAATCGTACTATTCTTCTTATTCTTAGCATTTGGTGATTGTTGGGAAGAGCTAGACATATGTGCATGGATACCTTTCTTAATAGTTTTATTAATATTATGTAGTTGTGGTGGATGCTTCTAGTTACAACTAAATAATTTAAAGAAATTGACATCAGGAGGAAAGCAAAATGTTAGAAAGATTATTTGGAGATGAAGGGTTCGCAGGCTGTGGATGGATAATCATAGTACTATTTTTCTTATTCTTAGCATTTGGCGATTGCTGGGCAGAATTAGATATATGTGCATGGATACCTTTCTTAATAGTTTTATTAATATTAATTAGCTGCGAAGGTTGGTTTTAATTAATACAAGAGTAGCCTAGTGATAAAAAATAAAAAGTAACAAATGTATATATATATTCATATTATATAAAATAGTTAGCTATCAAAGTTAACTATATAAGCAATGATAAGTTGAAATTAGGAGGTAAGTATATGTTAACTAGATTTTTCGGTGAAGACGGATGCTTTGGTGGAGGAGCATGGTGGATAATAGTACTATTCTTCTTATTCTTAGCATTTGGTGAGACTTGGGTAGACATAGATATAATGGCATGGATACCTTTCTTAATATTATTATTAATAACTTGCTGTTGTGCAGGATTCTTTGATGGAGACGACGGTTGTGGGTGCTGTTAATTAATAAATAATACAAGAAAAAATAACACGTCAGCTTAAGCTGGCGTGTTATTTTTTGTCGAAACATATTTAAATAGTTATAAAATTATGATAAAATTAATTTTTACACAGACTAAAGAATAGATTTCATAAAATATAGTAAGAATTAAGATAAGGAGGAATGCTAAATGAAAACTAATGTAACAATAAAAGATGTAGCTAAGAAAGCAGGCGTTTCTATATCTACAGTATCAAGAGTTATAAATGATTCTAAGCCAGTTACAGACGAAGTTAAACAAAAGGTATTAGATGTTATAAAGGAAACGGGATATGTACCAAACCCATTAGCAAGAAGCTTAGTAACTAAAAAAAGTCAATTAATAGGGGTTATAATTCCAGAAGTATCTGATTCTTTTGTAAGTGAGTTAGTTAATGGGATAGAAGAAGTTGCAAAAATGTATGACTATGATATATTATTAGCAAACACATACTCAGACAAGGAACAAGAACTAAAAAGTATAAACTTACTAAGAGCTAAGCAAGTAGAAGGTATAGTAATGATGTCTTGGAAAGTAGATGAAGAGCATTTAGAGTTTATACAAAACTGTAGAATACCAGCTGTATATGTAAGTAAAACAGCAAGAAACTATGATGTATATTCTGTAAGTATAAGTAATACAAATGCAACATATGATATGACAAAGTATTTAATAGACAAAGGTCATAAAAAAATATCTTTCATAATGACTAGTGAAGATGATACAGTTTTAGAAGCAGAAAGATACTTAGGATTTGAAAAAGCTATGAAAGATAATAACTTAGAAATAGATAAATCCTTAGTAAAAAATGCAGGAACTACATATGACTATGGATATGAAAAGATGAAAGAAATACTAGATGAAGGTAATGTACCAGAAGCAGTATTTGTTACAGGTGATGAAGCTGCAATAGGTGCTTTAAATGCTATTTGTGATGCAGGATATAGAGTACCTGAGGATATATCAGTGGCTGGATTTAATGATGCCAAAATAGCTGCTATGTATAGACCAAAGTTAACTACAGTTCATCAGCCATTATATGATATGGGAGCTGTAGCGATAAGAATGGTAATAAAAATGATTGATAAAGAAGTTTTAGAAAATAAAAAAGTAGAACTTCCATATAGAATAGTCGAAAGAGAAAGTGTTATAGAGAGACATTAATAAAAAATAAAAAGCATGTAATCACTTAGATGACATGCTTTTTATTTTTTATTACCTAGATTAAATTATATATAAAATTTTAATAATATATAAATTAAATAAAGGAAATTAATTTGATACATAGAAGCTATTTTAAAGACTTTTATTTTAGTTTAATTTTTATTTTTTTATTTTTTATATATAGGGGGAAAACAAATGAATAAAGTAATTATAGATGGAAGAGATTTAACTATAGAAGATGTAGTTAATGTTTCAAGAAATGGATATGGAGTAGAATTAAGTGAGGAAGTAATAAAAAAAGTTAAGTTAGCTAGAGATTTAGTTGATAAATATGTAGATGAGCAAAAAGTAGTTTATGGAATAACTACAGGATTTGGAAAATTTTCTGATGTAGTTATATCCAAAGAAGAAACTCACGATTTACAAAGAAATTTAATTATAAGCCATGCTTGTGGAGTCGGAAATTCCTTTGATGAAGATATAGTAAGAGCTATAATGTTACTTAGAGTTAACAATTTATCAAAAGGATATTCTGGAGTTAGAATAGAGACATTAAATACATTAATAAATATGATAAATAATAATGTATGCCCAGTAATACCGGAAAAAGGGTCATTAGGAGCATCAGGAGATTTAGCACCTTTAGCACATATGGTTCTTACTATGATAGGTGAGGGAGAGGCAATATATAATGGAAAAAGGATGACATCATCAGAAGCTATGGAATTAGCTGGTGTAGAAATACTACCAGAGCTTTCATCAAAAGAAGGACTAGCTCTTATAAATGGAACTCAAGTTATGACTGCAGTAGGAGCACTTACAACCTATGATGCTATGAATTTATTGAAAACAGCAGATATAGCACTATCAATGACTATGGAATCTTTAAATGGAATTACGTGTGCAATGGACGAGAGGGTTCATTTAGTAAGAGCTCATAGGGGTCAAATAAATACAGCTAAGAATGTATTAGATATATTAACTGGAAGTGAGATGACCACTAAACAAGGTGATTTGAGGGTACAAGATGCATATTCTATTAGATGTTCACCACAAATACATGGAGCTAGTAAAGATGCTATAGAGTATGTAAAAAATAAAATAAATATAGAAATCAATTCAGTAACAGACAATCCAATAATATTCCCAGAACAAGAAGACGTAATATCAGGTGGAAATTTCCACGGACAACCAATGGCTTTAAGTTTTGACTTTTTAGGAATAGCATTATCAGAAATAGCCAACATATCAGAAAGAAGACTAGAAAGATTAGTAAACCCCACATTAAGTAACGGACTGCCGGCATTTTTAATTAAAAACGGAGGAGTTAACTCAGGTTTTATGATTGTACAATATAGTGCTGCAGCATTAGTTTCAGAAAATAAAGTTTTAGCCCATCCAGCAAGTGTAGATTCAATACCATCATCAGCAAACCAAGAGGACCATGTATCTATGGGAACCATAGCAGCTAGAAAAGCAAGAGAAATAATGAAAAATACTAGAAATGTTTTAGCTATGGAGCTTTTAGCAGCTACACAAGCTATAGATTTAAGAGGAAAGAAAAAATTGGGGATAGGTACAGAGGCTGCATATAATGTTTTAAGAAAATATACAAATTTTATAGAAGAAGATTTGGTTATGTATAAAGAGATAAATAAGTGTGAAGAAATTGTAAAAGAAAACTTAGTAGTAGAAGCAGTTGAGAAATCATTAGAATTTGAACTACTTGTAAATGAAGAAATAGCTTTAAGTGAAATATAAGGGGATAAAAGGGAGAGATAGTTTATGATTACTTTAGAGAAATCTGTAAATTTTACAAATGAAGATATAAAAAATGCTATGACTATAAAATTGGATACTATACCAAATAAAATACCTAAATTTTTAGAAGGAATAAGAAGAGCTCCAAAGAGAGAATCGAAGTTGTCGCAATCTGATATAAAACTAGCATTAAATAATGCATTAAGATATATACCAGAAGAATATCATGAAGAATTAGCTCCAGAATTTTTAAATGAACTTATGACAACAGGAAGAATATATGGGTATAGATTTAGACCAGAGGGAAGTATCAAGGCTAAATCTATAGATGAATACAAGGGGAGATGTATAGAAGCTAAGGCATTTCAAGTTATGATAGATAATAATCTAGATTTTGATATAGCATTGTATCCATATGAGCTTGTTACATATGGAGAAACGGGACAAGTTTTTCAAAATTGGATGCAATATTTGCTAGTAAAAAAATATTTAGAAGCAGTAAATCAAGACCAGACACTAGTAATACAATCAGGTCATCCTGTAGGGTTATTTAAATCGAAGCCAGATGCTCCAAGGGTAATAATAACAAATGGATTGATGGTAGGTTTATTTGATAATCAAGAAGAATGGAAAAGGGCAGCTGCTATAGGTGTATCAAATTATGGACAAATGACAGCAGGAGGCTGGATGTATATAGGTCCTCAAGGAATTGTTCATGGAACGTATTCAACCTTACTAAACGCGGGAAGACTGATACTAGGAATACCAGAAAAAGACGATTTAGCTGGAAAGTTATTTGTAACTTCAGGACTTGGTGGAATGAGTGGTGCTCAGGGAAAAGCGGTAGAGATTGCAGGAGGAGTTGGAATAATAGCTGAGGTTGATTATTCTAGGATTGAGACTAGATATACTCAAGGATGGGTAAGTAAGGTTGCAAAGACTTGTGAAGAGGCATATGAGATGGCTAAATTATATATGGATAAAAAAGATCCATGTGCAATAGCATACCATGGAAATGTTGTAGACTTGCTTCAACATGCGATAGATAATGATATACATATAGACTTATTATCAGATCAAACATCATGTCATGCTGTTTACGATGGAGGTTATTGTCCGCAAGGTATAACTTTTGAAGAAAGGACTTATCTTTTAGCTAACAATAAAGAAAAGTTTGTTGATATGGTAGATAATACTTTAAGAAATCATTTCAAGGTTATTAAAGAATTAACTAGCAGAGGAAGTTATTTCTTTGATTATGGCAACAGCTTTATGAAAGCTGTTTATGATGCAGGGTGTAGAGAAATATCTAAAAACGGAATAGATGAAAAAGATGGATTTATATTTCCATCATATGTTGAAGACATATTAGGGCCTCAATTATTTGATTATGGATATGGTCCATTTAGATGGGTTTGTTTAAGTGGAAAAAAAGAAGATCTAATAAAAACAGATAAGATGGCAATGGATTGTATAAACCCAAACAGAAGATATCAAGATAGGGACAACTGGATATGGATAAGAGATGCAGAAAAAAATGGTTTAGTAGTGGGATCTCAAGCTAGAATATTATATCAAGATGCCATAGGAAGAACTAATATAGCACTTAAGTTTAATGAAATGGTAAGAAAAGGCGAAATAGGGCCTGTCATGTTAGGAAGAGATCATCACGATGTATCAGGAACTGATTCTCCATTTAGAGAAACTTCTAATATAAAAGATGGAAGTAATATAATGGCAGATATGGCAACGCATTGCTTTGCAGGAAATGCAGCAAGGGGAATGAGCTTAATAGCTCTTCACAATGGAGGAGGCGTTGGTATAGGTAAATCAATAAATGGAGGCTTTGGGATGGTTCTTGATGGATCTCATAGAGTAGATGAAATACTTAGAACAGCTATGCCTTGGGATGTTATGGGGGGAGTTGCTAGACGTGCATGGGCTAGAAATGAAAACTCTATAACAACAGTTATGGAATATAACCAAATGTGTAAAGGTCAAGACCATATAACATTACCATACATAGTTGATGATGAGTTAATAGATAGTGTAATAGAAGGTAACAATTAAATTAATATATAGATAATAGACATATGGTTATTCTATAGGGATTTAATAATTTATAGGGGGAAATTAATATGGCTATAGTACAATGTGTACCTAATTTTAGTGAAGGTAGAGATTTAGAAAAAATAGAAAAAATAGTTAATCCACTTAGAGGAAAAGAAGGAGTTAAACTTCTAAACTATGAAGCTGATAAAGACTATAACAGGGTTGTAGTTACAGTTATAGGGGAACCTAAGGCAGTAAAAAAAGCATTATTAGAGTCAATAGGAGTAGCTAAAGATGTGATTGATATGAATACGCACAAAGGTCAACACTCTAGATTTGGAGCAACAGATGTATGTCCTTTCATTCCAATAAAAGGCATGACAATGGAGGAAGCCGTAGATTTAGCTAAAGAGCTAGGTGAGGAAGTAGCTACAAAATATGAAATACCAGTGTTTTTATATGAAAGTGCTGCATTAAAACCAGAAAGAGAAAACTTAGCCACAGTTAGAAAAGGTGAATACGAAGGTTTGGATTCTAAATTAGAAAATCCTAATTGGAAACCGGATTTTGGAGATGCAAAAAAACATCCAACAGCAGGAGCAATTGCTATAGGTGCAAGAAAACCCCTAATAGCATACAACATAAATTTAGACACTCCAAATATTGAAATAGCATCTAAAATAGCCAAGACTATAAGACAATCCAGTGGAGGATATAGATTTATAAAGGCTGGGCCAGTAGAAATACCAGAAAGAGGTATAACTCAGGTTACTATGAATTTAACTGATTATACAAAAACTGCTATGTATAGGGCTTTTGAGGCAGTAAAAATGGAAGCAAAGAGATATGGTGTAAATGTAATGGGAAGTGAGATTGTAGGACTTTGTCCTATGGAAGCTTTAGTTGATTGTGCATCATATTACTTAGGTCTTGAAAATTTCTCTCTAGATAAAGTACTAGAGACTAGTTTAATGGAGTAGTGCTATGAGTGCAGATCTTATTATAAAAAATATAGGTAAACTAGCTACCATGAGGGGAAATTCTCCTCTCATAGGTAAAGCTATGAATGATATAGAAATACTTGAAAATGTATATATTGCAATAAAAGATGGAAAGTTTTATGAAATTGGAATAGATGATAATTATTTAAAATTAGTAAATGAAAATACTAAAATAAAGGATGCTCATAAAAAGCTAGTTACACCAGGGCTTATTGATGCTCATACTCATTTAGTTCATGGCGGAAGTAGAGAAAATGAATTTGCTAAAAAGATTGAAGGAGTTCCATACTTAGAAATTTTAAAAAGCGGTGGTGGAATTTTAAGCACAGTCAAATCAACTAAGGAAGCAAGTTTTGAACAATTATACTTTAAAGCTAAAAATAGTCTAGATAGAATGCTTGAGTTAGGAGTAACTACAGTTGAGTCAAAAAGTGGATATGGATTAGAACTAGATACAGAAATAAAGCAATTAGAAGTAGCTAAAAAGCTAGATGAAGATCATCATATAGATTTAGTTCATACTTTTTTAGGAGCGCATGCAGTTCCTTTAGAATACAAAGAAAATCCAGAAAAATTTGTTGAAATAATAATAAATGAAATGATGCCTAAAGTAAAAGATCTTGGGTTAGCTGAATTTTGTGATGTATTTTGTGAAGATTCAGTATTTAATATAGATCAAACTAGAAGAATATTTGAACATGCAAAAAATTTAGGATATAAATTAAAAATACATGCAGATGAAATTGTATCACTAGGTGGAGCAGAATTATCTGCTCAAATGGGGTGTATATCAGCAGATCATCTAATGGCAGCTAGTGATTATGGAATAGAATTAATGGCACAAAATGGAGTTATAGCTAACATTTTACCTGGAACTTCATTTAATTTAAATAAAGATTATGCAAATGCTAGGAAAATGATAGATTCTAATGTTGCAGTATCACTATCAAGTGACTATAACCCAGGAAGTTGTCCAAGTGAAAATCTACAATTTGTTATGCAGTTAGGGTGTTTAGGATTAAAAATGACACCAAATGAAGTTTTAAGTTCCGTAACTATAAATGCTGCCTGCGCTATAGACAGACAAAATGAAATAGGATCAATAGAGGTGGGAAAAAAAGCAGATTTAGTTATATTTGATGCACCTAATGTAGAGTTCTTAATGTATCACTTTGGAATAAATCATGTATGCTCTGTATATAAAAATGGAAAGTTAGTAGTTGAAAATAAGCATATAGTTAGAGAAGAATCTAACTGTGTATTTGGTTAATATTTGTTTTCATTTATCAAAAACTAAGAATATATTTAAGGAGAAATGTATATGAGATTAGTTGAAATGACTGTTGAAGATTTTTCAAAAGAAGTGGACTCTAATTCGCCAGCACCAGGAGGTGGATCGGTTGCGGCTTTAGCATCAAATATAGGTGTAAGTTTATCTAGAATGATGGCAAATTTAAGTTTTGGTAAGAAAAAATATGAAAGTTTAAGTGAAGATATAAGGCTAGAATTCACTGAAAAATTTAATAATTTAGGAGACATAAGAGAAGAATTAATAGAACTAGTAGATAAAGATACTGAGGCATTTGAAGAGTATATGAAAGCTTTAAAACTTCCTAAGGAAACTAGTGAAGAAAAAGAAGCAAGAAATATAGCTATAAAGTGTGCAACTATGTTTTCCATAGAGGTTCCTTTTAAAACAGCTATAAGGTCTTTAGAAGCATTAGAACTATTAAATTTCATAGCTAAATATGGAAACCAAAATGCAATAACCGATATAGGGGTAGGGACTTTACTTATATATAGTGGTATTGAAGGTGCTATTTTAAATGTTAAAGTAAACTTATTGGGATTAGAAGATGAAGAATTAATTAATGAGTATGGAACTAGATGCTTAGAAATTTTAGATAAAGCTAAATCTTTCAAAGAAAGTATAATTGAGGATATACATGAGAAATTAGAACCTGTAAAAGCATAAAAAATGTAACCTATTAAGGTTACATTTTTTATCCTAAGCTTCGCTTTTTTTAACTTTTTTAATTACTTTTTTAACTTTTTTTCCAGGTTTTGAATCATCAACTTGTTCTGCTTTATGTGATTTAGATGACTTATTATTTTCAGGTTTATTAGATTTTTTATTGGAAGATTCTTTTTTTGATTGATCAGCTTTAGATTTTTTAGATTTTTTACTATTTACCTTTTCTTTGGATTCAGCATTAGCAATTTTATTCATAATGCTATCAACTTTTTTTCTTTGATTTTCATCTAAAAAAGTTTTGAATTTTTCAACAACTTCTTCTTTACCTTTAAGGGTTTTACCTATTTTAATAAGTTCATCCATAAGTTCATCTTCAGATTTATCTTTATATCCATTGGCAATATCTTCTATCTTTCCTTTATCTATATTCTTTTCTTGTGCAAATTTTTCCATGGCTTCTTTATCTATTTTTTTCATAAAAACACCTCTTTCAATAATATATATTAAATTAAATTCATATTATTTATATATAGAAGCAGGAGCTAAATTATGAATAATAATATGAAAATAAAAAAAATACCTATAAATAATATATATGCAAACTTAGAAAAAAGGTAACATCAATAATGAATAAAACATAGTTTATATATTAGGAGTAGTATATAGTAAGGGGTGACTAAGAGTGAACAATTTACTATTTATTTTAGGAATGATAGCGCTTAGTAATGGTAATATATCTTTGTTAGAAAATAATAAAAATAAAAATAAAAATAAAGATTTAGATATAAATGAAGAGGATGAGCAAGGATATATGAGAAGCAAGGCACTAAAAAAAAGCAATAAAATTCGATTAAAACATAAGTCACGACCTAAAAAGCACGGAGAACCTCAAGAAGTTGATGAAATAGAAGAGGAAAATAATATTATAGATATAGATGAAGTAATAGAGGATATGCCTAGCTTTAATATAAGTGATTTAGATAAGGGAATGAAGATGCTTGAACTAAGTGATGATGATCTAGATAGAGGTCTGGAGATAATAACAAGAACCAAAAAATACATGGATAGAGATGAAAAGAAAGTTCTTGTAAAAATAGAGAGTATATTAGACTTAGTTAGAGGCATAAAAAAATTAAGAAGCGTAGATGAAATTGATGATGAAGATGAATCGGACTTTTTTAGGAGTATGGAAGAAGATGATAGAAAAAATATGATGATTAAAGAAATTCTAGAAGTTTTTCCAGAAACAAAACGAGAGTCGGTAGAAAAGGCCATTGATATGAAAAAGAAAATTGAATTATTTGCAGAACTATTTTTACCAGATGATGTAGGCGAAGAAGATGGATTCGGATTTAGTTTAAGTTCTTTAGCAAATATAAATAACTTAGGAAGTTTAAATAATTTAAAACTATTAGGTAGCCTTTTAAGAACTGATAATAAAGATAATACAAAAGTTAAAAAAGACATGAAACCAACTTATACTTATGTAGAGGAAGAGGTATATGTAGAAGACGAATTTTTAGAAGATGACTTTAATACTGATGATTTTGATGAAGATGCATATAGCTGTGATGACTATATAGATGACGATTATGTGAGAATAAACAAGTAAAAAGTGGTAAAAGATAAAAAAATTGATAAATTTGCTATCTAAAACTACTTTCAAAATTTGAAAATTTATTATATAATAAAAATATGAAATCCTGGAGCATACGACAGTGCTTATTTAAATTCAACCGACAAAGTTTGAACGGGAGTATGAGTCTAACGGTGTATAACATGCCCCTCCATAATTATGGGGGAAGTTAGAAACTGTTGGTAGTACACCCACCTGGGAGATTCTCGGGTATGAATTTAAAGAGCCATCGGTGCTTTGGGGAAAAAAGTATTGTGAATTCACAATACTTTTTTTTATTCAAAATAACCTAAAATACTAAATGGATTTTTTGTAGCAAATAAAGAGCTACAGTTATAATCTAAGTCATCTCTATAGTTTGATTTTAAGTAACATCTAATAAATTTTTCATTTATACTATATGGATCTTCAATACTATTCGACCATGTATTCCCTAAATCATAAGAAGTTTTTGTATATAATCTATTTTGTTCAACGTAAGATAAATAAAGCTTAGAATCGCTTTTAACCAATGAAGGATAAAGGAATAATGAAGGCTCAGTCATACTATTATTTATTATTGTATTAAAATTATTGGTATTTAAATATCCATTTATATAACTAATTTTATATTTATTTTGAAAACTTTCACAAAATGATAAATGATAAAAATTAAGTTTATCTTTTAATACAGATAAATAAATTTTATTTGAATAAGAGTTCGTAATTTTTACTGGCTTACTCCAAGTTAATTGAGATAAGTTAAATGTAGATGTGTACACTTGTGGAAAATCTTCATCTTCTTTGAAATAAAAAACACTAGGGACTAAGTTATCTATAGATATTATATAGTTATCTATTAAAGGTAAATTGATAAAATCTATTTTATTTTCAAACCATTTCTCACCGTTATTGTAATGATGGAATAGTATAGTAGTTGGGTGCTGATTATTACTTAAATAGTAAAGTATGTGTATCTGATTATCTATATATTTTATATATGGAAAATTTATATTGAAATTTTTATAATCATAGTTAATTTTATGAATTATTGAAAACTCATTAAGATCTTTATCAAATTGAACTATATTTATATTTTTATCAATAAAAATTCCATAAACAGTATCTAAAGCGTCTATATCAAAATAATATTTAGAAAAATCAGCTGTTGAAGTGATTTTTTTTGATGCCAAAACATGATCACTATTTTCCATATAATTAAAATATAAATTATTGTTAGTATTTATAATAATCATATCTTTGTTATGTTTTCTTAAAACATAAGAACATTCATTAAAAAATCCCATATATACCTCCTAAAAAAATTAATTATTAAATATATATTAATTAGTTTGAAATTTATTCTAACAAGAATTAATTAATATAAGGGCAATTAAGTAACAATTAATAAAATCCATGCATATTATTAATTAGGCACAATCAAAGAGCCTACATTTTTAAAAAGACAATCAAAGGGGAGGACAAAACTTAATGAAGGATTTAATGAGAGCTAAAAAAGTAGTTAGCAAAAGAGTAACAAAGCCTACTCAAGAGTTAGAAAATAGTAGCTATATAGAAACAAATGAAGTTGAAGATGATTTTGAAAGAGGATGCAAATCTAGTGGACACAAGCCCCAATGTCATCCATATGTACAATGCGAGTGTGAATGTGAGTGTGATTGCGATTGTAATCATGAACACAATCATAAGCATAACCATGATTGTCACTCAAGTTGCTGTAATTGCAACGAAGATGATTGTACAGAGAATTGCTTCCCAAACCCTTGTCCAGAAGAGTGTAGTCAGCCTTTAACACCACCTAAGTTTCCTATATCACAAGCAGTTCTATACCCTATAGAAACAAATAGAGTATTTGATACTATAATGTTTAGAGTATTTACTGATGGTAAAAAATCAAATGGAGATGACTTAGACTTTAAATATGAATTAGGTAACTTATGTGGACCATTACCAAGTTCTGCTCGTACAAATGTAACTATAGAAAAAGTATGCATAAACTACTCAAGTATAAAGATTAACCCAGGGACAACATCATTAGAGCAATTAAAGATTGAAAAAGTTGATAGAAAATCACAAAAATGTAAGTCAGTTTTTGAATATGATGTTTGTGGTCAACTAAATAGATGCTGTAATGATAAGTGCTTAGGGCAAAATGTAGCATATAAAGAAAAAGGTTTAAATGTAGTTGTATATGACCTAGAACTAGAATTAACAGGTAGATTTGGATGTTCAGAGTTTACTGCTGTAGCGATACCATGTAGTAAATGTGAATCAAAACATGACAATTCAAACTGTGTAGTATTCTATTTTAATACTTTATCTGGTGATTTAGTAGTTCCAGCAGATGGAAGAGGATTTACTCTAAGACAAGACTTCCAGACTCAATTAACAGTTGACTGTATAGGAAAAGGTGTAATAACTCAAAAAATGGTTAACAATAAACCATGCTATGAGTTAGATATACCAAATGGAATAGATCTTGTTCTTTGTTTACAAAATGTAGTAAGTGCATTAATAGAAGAGCAAATAATAGTTTTAGGTGGACCAACAAGAATTAGACCTAGATTAGTAGACACATTTGGTAGTGTTTGTGACTTCTCTCAATTCACAGGAAAATGTGAAGCTGACGATGATGAAAATCATAACAATCACAAATGTTGTAAATAAATTACAACACAATAAATATAAAAAGGACATTGATAACAATGTCCTTTTTATATTTATTCATATTTTAAACTACTGCAAAATTTAAATAGAAGATAAATAGTATCTAACTTATTTAATTTTTCCCAGGATTTATTTAGATCATTAAAATAAATTGAAATTAATGAATTTGAATTTATGGAGCTATCATTATAGCAGCATATTAAATGATTATTACTAGATTTTATTTTATACTTAGAGTACCTAGATACATTTTTTACTATGTTATGAGATACTTCATCATTATAAAAGTTAAAGTTAATATGATAGATATTAGATGACTTATTATTTAAATTAATATGAAAAAATATATTTAAAGAATCATCCAATGGAAATAGAGAAAAATTTTTTATTTTTTTTGATAAAATATTTAACTTGAATTTATTTATAGATGAAAGTGTACTGTCTTTATATATAAAGTAGTGTAAAACGCCAGATAAATCTACAAGACATATATGGGGTATGTGGTATTTGTCTATATAAAAGTCATATGTATGAATATCTTCTATTAGTTTTCTTATGTTATTAAAAGAATCTTTTACATAGAAACATTTATTTTTTAAAAAAAAGTTTAAAGAATGAGTATAGTTAGGATTTGAATCAATCATATAAAAAAATCACCTCACCTTAATGATTTTAAATATTTAAATAATACAAGTGTACAGGCTAAAAATGAAATAAAAGGAATTATAGTTAAAATAATTATATAGCCATTAATACCTACATTAGGTATTGGAAGTATAAAGTAAAGTAAAGTTGTTTGAAAAATCATAGATAATATACCTATTAAACTTGAAATATATTCCTTACCAACTGAATGTAAAATACCTGATATAATATGGTTTAAACTTAAAAATAAAGGAATTAAAAACATATTCTTTAGATACGTTCCAGCCAATTCATTTTTAAAAACAAAGATACATAAGTCTTCTCCGAAAAAATAAAATAGAAAAGAACATAAAATCCCCATAATTAACGTAATTGAAATAGAAAAGAAAATCTTACGTTTAATGGCATAAGTATTTTTTCTGCTTACTTCTAAGGAGATGCTTGGAATTATATTTACAACTAGGGCGGAAACTAGCATAAAAGGTAAATAAACAAATGGAGAGACCATACCTGAGATAGTCCCATATATACCTAGAGCATTAGAGTATGTAATCCCAGATAATGCAAGTCTAGAGGGTATTATCATTGAACTTATGGAGTTTAAAACTATATTAGACATACGATTACAAGTTATAGGTAGTGACATTTTAACTGTATCGTAAGATGCAGAAATAAACTCTCTCATATCAATTGTATATTTATTATCTATATAAGGTTTTTTGGCTAGGCCAAAAGTCATAAAAATTAAGCTAGTACACTCACCAATGGAAATGCCTACTATAGCGGATAAGCATACTAAAGTAGGATTATCAAAATTTTTAGCTATTAAGTAAACAAATAAAATTTTAGTAACTTGTTCTAATATTTGAGAAATTGCAGGGATATTTACTTTTTTTATGCCATAGTAGTAACCTCTAACTATATTTGATAATGTTATTGCTATAATAGCTGGACATATTGCAAATATAAAGATAGAAAGATGGTTACTATGTAAAATTTTCATAGATAAGTAGTTAGAGTTAAACCCAGTAAACAAAGCTATAATAGTTGCTATAAAAAACGATATGTATATAGCTGATATGAAAAGTGTATTTGTACCGTGTTTATCATTAAAAGCTTTTTTTCTAGCTACTAGACAGCTAAGAGCAGTTGGTATTCCTGTTGTTGTTAAGGCTATACAAATCATTAAAAAGTTAAAAACTAGATGATAAACGCCTAAATGGATATCTGATAAATTATGAGATAAAAATATTTTATATAAAAATCCGATAATTCTTACTACGAAGTTGGATATAAATAAAATTAAAGTTGAGTATACAAGATTAGGAATTTTCAATTTCACCACCTCCTATCTTAAGATATATTCAAATTTATCTATAAAAATGAAAAAAATATAGCTCTATATATTATAGAGCTATATTTTTTATATTAAGTTTTCTATATTTATGAACTTAGGTTTCATAGAATCAAATGTAGTTATATACTTAAATCCAAAATCATTTAACTTTTTATAAATATAATCAAACTTATACGCTATTTGAGATGGCATGTGGGAATCTGATCCAGTTGTTATAATTTCACCACCTAAATCTTTATACAACTTAAGTATGTTAGATGATGGTGTTAAATCTTTTAATCCATACCTAAAACAAGATGTATTAATTTCTATTCCTTTTCCTTTATTTATAGCTTCTTTTAATATAGCCTCAATGATTTCATAGAAAAGTTTATCATCAAGTTCACATTTATAATCTCCGTACCTTTTAATTAAATCAAGATGACCTAATACTGAGTAATCATCATAGTTTTTTACTATTTCGTACAATGTTTCATAATACTTGTTATATGCTTGCAATTGTGTTTTATTATTAAAAAAAGTTCCGTTATATAAATCTATTTTATCAATTGCATGCATAGAGCAAATAACAAAGTCAAAAGGATAATTTTTTACATCATTAGAACATTTTTTGATTATATGAGGTTGTAGACCCATTTCTATACCTTTTTTTATAGTAACTTTATCACTATATTTATTTTTAAGATTTTCTATATTTTTAAAATAAGTATTGTAATCTGTCTCAAATTCAATATCACTTATTACATCGTAGTCAACGTGATCTGTAAAACATATTTCTTTTAAGCCTAAATCTATAGATTTTTTAACCATATCTTCCATGTCAGATTGGCTATCTGCAGAGAAATTTGAATGCATATGATAGTCGTAGTACATAATTACTGTCCCCTTTTTTTATAAATTTTGGTATTATATATACATAATAATATCAAATATATGTGCATCAATAAAGTCATGTATATACAATATCGTTTTAAGTGGGGATAAAATGGATAATTATAATTTAAAAATGAATCAAGAGAGTCCTAAATATTTACAAATTTATAATCATATAAAAAAGATGATTATAGAAGATAATATAAAAGCGAGTACAAAGCTTCCTCCTATAAGGAAGATTGCCAAACTATTAGAAGTTAATAATACAACTATAGTAAAGGCCTATGAACTTTTAGAAAAAGAAGGGTATGTTTACAAGACAGTTGGAAGTGGAACCTTCGTATCAGATAAAAATAGAAACACTAGCAAAAGTAAAAAAATATCTATGGATGGAATAATAAGATTTGACAATGGGAATCCATCTATTGATATGTTTCCAATTGATGATTTTAAGAATTCTATAAATATAGCTTTGGAAAAAGAAGGACATTATATATTTGAGTATGATGATGGCCTTGGATTTTCAAAATTGAGAGAAAAACTAGTTGACTACTTAGAAACATTAAATATAAAATCGACTAGGGAAAATATTCAAATAATTTCTGGAGCACAGCAAGGTATTGATATTGTTTGTAAAGGTATAATTAATTATTCAGATTTAGTATTTGTTGAAGAACCAACATATAGTGGAGCTTTAGAGGTTTTTAAAAATAGAGGTGCTAAGGTTATCAGCATACCTATGTTAGAGGATGGTATTGACATAGGGATTTTAAAGTTAAAACTTGAAAAATTAAGACCTAAAATATTTTACACAATGCCTAACTATCAAAATCCAACAGGTATATCTTATTCGATATACAAAAAGAAAAAGTTAATAGAACTAGCACAAGAATATGATTTTTATATATTAGAGGATGACTTTATGAGTGATTTAAAGTTTGACTCTTATGAACATTATCCATTAAGAAGCTATGATGATAAGGGAAGAGTAATATATATAAAAAGTTTTTCTAAAATTCTTATGCCAGGACTTAGGATAGGGCTAGTAGAAATGCCTAGTGAAATTCTAAAAAAAATACTATGGGCTAAATATTCATCTGATATTTCAACTTCAGGTATAATTCAAAGGTCAATGTATCACTATATGCAAAATTATGATTTTGATGAATATCTGAAAAAAATAGATAAAGAGTATACTGATAAATTTAAATTAGCCACAAAATGTATAGATGAGAAATTAAGCGATAAAATTAAATTCAAATTACCATCAGGAGGTATTAACTTCTTCTTAGAGTTACCTAGAGGATACTCATCAGTTGATTTTACAACATTTTTACTTGAAAAAGGAGTATCAATACTGCCAGGAAGCAATTTTTTCGATACATCTATAGACGATAGATTTTTTAGAATAAATATAGCACAACCTAGTTTATATGAAATAGAAAAGGGAATAGATATAATATCTAAGAATTTAAATGAGTTTTTAGAAAACTATAAAAATGTAGAAGAATTTAAAGAAAATAAATTATTTTTTTAGGAGTGATTAGAATATGAATAATGAATTTGATAAAGATAAATTAAATAGAATAAATGAGTTAGCTAAAAAACATAAAGGAGAAGGGCTAACTGAAGATGAACATAAGGAAAGAGAAGGACTAAGAAAAGAATATTTAGAGCATTTCAGAGGTCATTTTAGATCAAGACTTGAAAATATAAAAGTAGTTTCTCCAGAGGAGTATGAAGAGGCTATGAAAAATAAAAAGAACTAGAAAGATTTAACAATAAACTTATTTAAGTGTGCTATAATTATCACAAGGGAATCTAAAAAAGAAAGGGAGTATTTAGTATGGATTTAAGACATGAGTTTAAAAATGCATGGGATCAAATTAATGATAACAAAGAATTAGATGTTGTCATGAATTATGCAAATGATTATATGAAGTTTCTAGATGTAGGTAAAACTGAAAGAACTTCGGCTAGAGAGATTATAAGACAAGCTAAAGAAAATGGATTTATATCTGTACAAGAAGCTATGGCAAAAGGAAAAATATCTGCAGGAGATAAAATATATGCAGGTAATAAAGACAAAGGTGTGGCTTTATTTGTAATAGGGCAAGAAGAATTACAAAATGGAATGAGAATTGTTGGAGGTCATATAGATTCTCCTAGAATAGATTTAAAACCAAACCCACTATATGAAGATGGGAATATGGCACTTTTAAAAACTCACTACTATGGAGGGATAAAAAAATATCAATGGACAACATTACCTCTTTCAATGTATGGTGTAGTTGTTTTAAAAGATGGAACTAAAGTAGATATATGCATAGGAGAAGATGAATCTGATCCAGTATTTTGTATAACAGATCTATTAATACATTTAGCAGCAGATCAAATGCAAAAAAAATTATCTGATGGTGTAACTGGAGAAGGGCTAAATCTTTTAGTTGGACATATGCCTTTAGAAGGTGAAGAAAAAGATGCTATTTCAGCAAATGTTTTAAAATTATTAAATGATAAGTATAACATGACTGAAAAAGATTTCTTAACAGCTGAAATAGAAATAGTTCCATCTGGTAAAGCTAGACATTTAGGATTTGATAAATCTATGATAATTTCTTATGGACATGATGATAGAGTATGTTCTTATGCTGCAGTAAAATCTATATTTGATATTGAGAAACCAAAATATACAGCTGTTGCACTATGTGTAGATAAAGAGGAAGTTGGATCTCAAGGAAATACAGGAATGCACTCTAAATTCTTTGAAAATACAGTAGCAGAACTTATAAATTTAGAAGGAAACTACTGTGAATTAAAAGTAAGAAGAGCTATGGCAAATTCAAAAGTATTATCAGCTGATGTTTCAGCAGGATTTGATCCTACATACCCAGATGTTTTAGATAAGAGAAATGCATGCTTTATGGGTCATGGTATTGCCTTAACTAAATACACAGGTGTAAGAGGTAAAGGTGGATGTAACGATGCTAATGCAGAGTTTGCATCAGAAGTTAGAAGAATATTTGACAAAGCTAATGTTGTTTGGCAAATATCAGAACTTGGTAAAGTAGACCAAGGAGGCGGTGGAACAATCGCTTATATATTAGCTCAATATGGAGCTGAGGTAATAGACTGTGGAGTAGGAGTATTAAATATGCATGCTCCATATGAAATAGTATCTAAAGCAGATATATATGAAATGTATAAAGGATATAAAGCATTCTATACTATAGAAGCATAATATAAATAAAAAAGATAAGTGTAAATCACTTATCTTTTTTATTTATATTAAAGTAATCAAATACTCCATCTAAGAATTTATACTCTAGAGGTGTAAAAGTTTTCTTTTTAGAGTATATAAAATAGAATTTTCTATCAAAATTTAAATTTTTTATTTTATAATATCTAACTTTGCGTAGATTTATATAATCTATAACAGAAGTATAAGAAACAAAGGATACACCAAGCCCAAGTTTAACCATTTCTTTTATTGACTCATTTGATTCTACATAAGCTATAGTGTCTAAATTATTTATTGGAACTTTATGAGACTTAAGTTTATTAATTAATAAACTTTGAGTTCCAGAACCATCTTTTCTCATTATAAATTTTAAACCACTAAGTTTATCTAAATCTATATAATTGTCTTCATTTTCTATAATTAAATCAAATGGAGTTATCAAGACAAGTTCATCATCTATTAAATCTATATACTCAACCTGTTTATTATTAACTTTAGACCCTACAAATCCAAAACTTATACGCTCATTTAGAATTTCAGAAATAGCGTCTTGAGAATCATATCTACTTATACTAAATTTAACATTAGGATAATCACTATAAAAGTTTTTCAAAAAATCTGGCAGTATATAAGTTTCTGGAATAGAACTGCATGCAATATCTATAACTCCTTCAATTTTACCACTATATTCTTTTATATCATAAATAGCTTTTTTACAATTATTTAGTATATAAATAGCATGTTCATATAAAATTTCACCAGCTTTTGTAAGTGTTATAACTTTATTATTTCTATTTACTAGTACTGTATCAAGGTTTTTTTCAAGATTTTGAATATGAGCGCTTACTGTAGGTTGTGTAAGAAATAGTTCTTTAGCAGCTTTTGAAAAACTATTGTACTTTGCAACAGCTACAAAAACTTCTAGTTGTTTTAAATCCATAAAAAGATCCTCCCCTAAATTTATCATATATAATTATACCACACTAATTGATACTTATAAAAATAAAGAGAAAGTCAAGTTTTACAAAAATATTACAATATGATAATATATGTTATTTAAGAGACAAAAATATTATATAATTATATGGAAGTATACATAGGAGGATTAGTGTATGAAAATACTTAATATAGTTAGCATGTTGCTAATTTCCATACTAATATTCTCAGGATGCAGTATGAAAAACAATAAAATAGAGATAGATGAAGCTACACAACAGAAGAATATAACGAAAGTTCAAAATGATATAACTGAAATAATGGGGAAGAATTATGAGGATGTTATAAAAAATATAGGTAAACCATATTTAACAACATACTATATAAACAGAGATGACTATAAAAAATATGAAAAATTAGATTCGGATGAACTTTTAAAACAATTACATCTAGAAATGGTATACCCAAAAGAAGGCTATGAAAGTAGTGCTTTATATATAGAGATAAATAAAGATAAGGTAATTGATGTTTCAAGTAATGAATTTGTAGGAACTTCACATGGATTTGATGATTTACCTGAAAGTTCAAAGTCAACAGATGTTATAATTGATATTTATAATAATCAAAAATATATAAGTGAAGAAAAGCTAAAAGGTATATCAATAGAATCATATAAAGGTAAGAATATAGAACAATTGATGCAAGAAACTCCATTAGATATGCCAAATGCAATAGCATATGGAAGAAATAAAGATAAAGTTAGAAATTACTTCGTAGTTGACAAAAATCAAGAAAAATTAAGCTATATAATTTCTATAACTGAAGATAGAGGAAAGATAATAAATATTTCTAAAGTTTCAAAAGTGTCTTTAATAAACTCTTTAATAGATATGTCAAAGTAAAAAACTTCTTATTTAATTAAATAAGGAGTTTTTTTTATTTAACCTTATTATTCAGTATATATAAATTAAATAATGTAAATAATACTTAGGGTGTGACTTAAGTTTAATACATAGGTTAATTAAGATTAATAAGGAGGATAAATAGATGAGTAAACAAATAATTACTATAGACGGAAATACGGCTGCTGCACATGTGGCCTATGCTTTTACTGATGTGGCTGCTATATTCCCAATAACTCCATCATCAACAATGGCAGAAGTTGTAGATGAATGGGCAGCTCAAGGTAGAAAAAATATATTTGGACAAAGGGTAAGTGTAGTGGAAATGCAATCAGAAGCAGGAGCAGCAGGAGCATTTCATGGGTCCCTTCAATCTGGGGCATTGACAACTACATTTACAGCATCTCAAGGATTATTATTGATGATACCTAATATGTATAAAGTAGCAGGAGAATTATTGCCAGGAGTATTTCATGTAAGTGCAAGAGCAATAGCTTCTCAAGCACTATCTATATTTGGAGACCACCAAGACGTTATGGCAGCAAGACAAACAGGATGCGTACTTTTAGCTTCTAGTTCTGTACAAGAAGTAGCAGATATAGCACCTGTAGCACATTTAGCAGCAATAAAAGGAAGACTTCCAATTATACATTTCTTTGATGGATTTAGAACATCACATGAAATTCAAAAGGTAGAAGTTTTAGATTATGAAGATTATGAGAATTTATTAGATAAAAAAGCTCTAAAAGAATTTAGAGAAAGGGCACTATCTCCAAATCATCCAGTTACAAGAGGAACAGCACAAAATCCAGATATTTATTTCCAAACTAGAGAAGCATCGAATAAATATTATGAGCAAATAGTTCCTATAATTGAAGAATATATGGAAAAAATGGGTCAACTAACAGGAAGACCTCATGGTTTATTTGATTATTTTGGACCAAAAGATGCCAAATATATAATAGTTGCAATGGGATCTGTTACAGAAACTATTGAAGAAACTATAACATATTTAAATAGTAAGGGTGAAAAATATGGACTAGTTAAAGTTCATTTATATAGACCATTTTCAGTAAAACATTTTATGAGTGTAATACCTGAGAGTGTAGAGAAAATTTGTGTTTTAGATAGAACAAAAGAACCAGGATCTATAGGAGAACCTCTTTATTTAGATGTTAAAACAGCATTTTATGAATGTGAAAAATCACCTAAAATAATAGGTGGAATATATGGTTTAGGGTCAAAAGATACAACTCCAGCAGATATAAAAGCTGTATATGACAACTTAAAAAGTGACAATTCTAAAAATAACTTTACAGTTGGTATCGTAGATGATGTTACAAATAGATCTATAGATGTAGATAGAAGTTTTAAAATAAGTCAAGAAGGAACAATAAGATGTAAGTTCTGGGGACTTGGATCTGATGGTACTGTAGGAGCTAATAAGCAAGCAATTAAAATAATAGGAAATAATACTGATATGTTTGCACAAGCTTACTTTGCTTATGACTCTAAAAAATCAGGTGGGATAACAATGTCTCACTTAAGATTTGGTAAAACTCCTATAAAGTCTACTTATTTAATTGATGAAGCAGATTATATAGCTTGTCATAACCAATCTTATGTTAATGAATACGATTTATTAAAAGGACTTAAAAAAGGTGGAATATTTGTATTAAACTGTATATGGGAAGAAAGTGAATTAGAGAATCATCTTCCTGCAACAATAAAAAATTATATAGCTGAAAATAATATTGAATTCTATACAGTTAATGCAACTAAAATAGCTCAAGAAATAGGACTTGGAAATAGAATAAATATGATAATGCAGTCAGCATTTTTTAAACTAGCTCAAATAATACCAGAAGAAGAAGCAAAAAATCACTTAAAGGACTCTATAAAGAAAGCTTATGGTAAAAAGGGTGAAAAAATTGTAAATATGAACTATGAAGCAGTTGAACAAGGTATGAATTCAATAGTTAAGGTAAATGTTCCTAATTCATGGAAAACTGCTAAAGATGAAAAGAAAAATTCAGATGAGCCAGAATTTATTAAAAATATACTAAGACCTATGAATGCTCAGGAAGGAGATAATTTACCTGTAAGTGCATTTAATGGCATTGAAGATGGAACATTCCCAAATGGTACTGCTGCTTTTGAAAAAAGAGGTATAGGAATTAATGTTCCAGAATGGATACTTGAAAATTGCATCCAATGTAATCAATGTTCATATATATGTCCGCATTCTACTATAAGACCATTTTTATTAAATGAAGAAGAAGTAAGCAAAGCTCCAGAAAGCTTTAGAGTAAAAAAAGCAGTTGGAAAAGGATTAGAAGGATTACAATATAGAATCCAAGTAGATACAATGGACTGTACAGGATGTGGAAACTGTGCTGATGTATGCCCAGCAAAGGAAAAAGCTCTTGTTATGAAACCATTAGAAACTCAAACTGACAGTGAAATACCAAATTGGGAATTTGCAGCATCTAGTGTATCTTATAAAGGTGATATAATTAGTCCAAATACTGTTAAAGGAAGCCAATTTAGACAACCACTTGAAGAGTTTTCAGGAGCATGTGCAGGATGTGGAGAGCCTGCTTATATAAGATTAGTAACACAATTATTCGGAGATAGAATGATGATTGCAAACGCTACAGGATGTTCATCTATTTGGGGAGGATCCGCACCATCAACTCCATATACAATAAATCACGAGGGTAAAGGACCAGCATGGGCAAATTCTTTATTTGAAGATAATGCAGAATATGGATTTGGTATGTATTTAGGAGTTAAACAGATTAGAGATAGAATACAAGATTTATTAACTGAATTATCAAATATGGATATAGATGAAGAGTATAAGAAATCATTTAATTATTGGATAGAAAATAAGAATAATGGAAATGAATCTAAATGTGCATCTGAAGGAGTTATAAACTCAATAGATAAAATAAATAGTTCGGATGAAAAAGTATCTTATTTAATTAATGAAGTGAAAGAGTTAAAAGATTATTTAATAAAAAGATCTCAATGGATAGTTGGAGGAGATGGATGGGCATATGATATAGATTATGGTGGATTAGATCATGTTCTAGCTTCTGGAGAAGATGTAAATGTATTGGTATTTGACACAGAGATATATTCAAATACTGGTGGTCAATCTTCAAAGTCTACTCCGATTGCAGCTATGGCAAAATTTGCAGCAGGAGGAAAAAGAACTAAGAAAAAAGATTTAGGTAGAATGGCTATGACGTATGGAAATGTATATGTAGCCCAAGTAGCCTTAGGGGCAGATAAAAATCAACTTATAAAATCTATAATCGAAGCTGAAAACTATGATGGACCGTCTTTAATAATATGTTATGCTCCATGTATATCTCATGGATTAAAAGAAGGTATGGGAAGAAGTGTTGCAAACGAAGAACAAGCTGTCAAGTGTGGATATTGGCATCTATACAGATTTAATCCGACTTTAAAACAAGAAGGTAAAAATCCATTTATATTAGATTCTAAGGAACCTACAGAAAGTTTTAGAGATTTCTTAATGAGCCAAGTAAGATACTCAGCGGTAGCTAAACAGTTCCCAGAAATAGCTGATGATTTATTTAATATAACAGAAGAAAATGCAAGAGAAAGATATGAAATATATAAAATGTTATCACAACAATTATAAAAATAAAAAGAGAATAGATTAATCTATTCTCTCTTTTTTATTGGTGCCGGTTGTGGGACTTGAACCCACACGATATCACTATCAACGGATTTTGAGTCCGCCCCGTCTGCCAATTCCAGCAAACCGGCTTAATATAATTATATTATACCAGTAACAAAAACGTTTCGCAATATATTTATACTTAATATACTTACAATAATATGGTAATATTAAAGATAATACAAATTAGAAATAATACAAAGGATAAATAATTAGGAGTGATAAACTTGGATAAAACTTTGGTTATAATAGATGGAAACTCAATAATAAATAGAGCATTTTATGCACTACCAGATTTAACAAATAAGCAAGGATTACATACAAATGCTATATATGGATTTACAACAATGTTATTTAAAATAATAGAAAATTACAAACCAACACATATAAGTGTTGCATTTGATAAAAAAGCTCCAACTTTTAGACACTTAGAATATAAAGAGTATAAAGCTGGAAGAAAAAAAATGCCAGATGAATTAAGAGAACAAATTGAACCCTTAAAAAACTTATTGGATGCATTTAAAATAAATAGATTAGAGTTAGAAGGATATGAGGCAGATGACATAATAGGAACAGTTTCCTTAAAAGCTGAGAAAGAAGGGTATAAGGTTTTTATAGTTACAGGAGATAAGGATGCAATACAGTTAGCATCTAAAACTACTACTACACTTATAACTAAAAAAGGTGTTGGAGAAGTTGATGAGTTTGACTTTGATGAAGTTATGAAAAAATATGAAATGACACCAAATCAATTTATAGACTTAAAGGGGCTTATGGGAGATAAATCAGACAATATACCAGGAGTTCCAGGAATAGGAGAAGTAACGGGTATAAAACTTATAAAAGAATTCGGAAGTATTGAAAATATAATAGAAAATGTAGATTCTATAAAAGGAAGCTCAAGAAAAAAAATAGAGGAACATAAAGATTTAGCTATAATGAGTAAGAGATTAGCAACTATAATAAGGGATGTACCTATTGATATTACTATAGATGATTTATCATTTGGAGACTATGACAAAGCCAATGTTATAGATGTATTTAATGAACTTGGATTTAATAGTTTAATATCAAGAATTGGAGAAAACTCAGATGTTGAATCTGAAAGTGATAATATTAACTTAAGCATAAAAGAGCTTGTGAATATAGAAGAGTTTATTAAAGATGTAAAATCAAAAAAGAGTTTAATATTAAAAGCTATAAGAAAAAATGGAAATATACTTGAAAAAAATCTAATGACTATATACTTAAGTATTAATGGAGAAGATATATATTATATAAATGAAGAAAATCTTGATAAAATAAGAGAATTACTAATAAGTGATGAAATCAAAAAATATGGATATGAACTAAAAGATGATTATATAACATTAAGACCATATGGTATATTTTTAAATAATATGTATTTTGATATATCTATTGCGGAGTACTTAATAGATTCAAGTAGTGCTAACTATACTTATGATTCAATAGCTATGAATTATTTTGGTCAAAAAATTAAGTCTACTGAAGAGTTATTAGGAAAAGGAGTAAAAGCTAAAAAAATTGAAGAATTAGAAAAAGAAGAAATAGATAAGCATATTGGAAATATAATTAATTTAGTTGAACGAGTAAATCCTAAGATGGAAGACAAATTAAAGTCTATGGATATGGATGGATTATTTTATCATGTAGAAATGCCTCTAGTAGAAGTTTTAGGCTACATGGAATTTGAAGGTATAATGGTAGATAAAGATAAATTAGTAGAATTAGGAGAAGAATTTAAATTATCTATAGATAAATTAGAAAGTGAAATATATTTTTTAGCAGGAGAAGAATTTAATATTAATTCACCAAAACAATTAGGAGTTATATTGTTTGAAAAATTAGAGCTTCCTGTAATAAAGAAAACTAAAACAGGATACTCAACAAATGCAGAAGTTTTAGAAAGGTTAAGAGATAAACATGAAATTATTGATAAAATAACTGAGTATAGACAAATTGTAAAGTTAAAATCTACATATGTTGATGGGTTAATAAATATAATAAATCCAATAAGTCATAGAATACACTCATCATTTAATCAAACTATAACTACTACTGGAAGAATTTCTTCTACAGAACCTAATCTTCAAAATATTCCTGTAAGATTGGAATTAGGAAGAAATATAAGGAAAGTATTTATAGCAAATAAAGGCTGTGAACTAGTTGATGCAGATTATTCTCAAATAGAACTGAGAGTTTTAGCACATATGAGTCAAGATGAACATATGATAGATGCATTTAATCATGATATAGATATACATACAAAAACTGCATCTCAAGTTTTTGGTATAGATATAAATGATGTGACTAGTGAACAAAGAAGTGCAGCTAAAGCAGTTAACTTTGGTATAGTGTATGGAATAAGTGATTTTGGTTTATCTCAAAACCTTAAAATACCAGTAAAAGAGGCAAAAACGTATATAGATAATTACTTAAATACATACGAGGATATAAAGACATACATGGATAATACCATAGAAGAAGCTAAAAAAGATGGATATGTAAAAACTATTTTAAACAGAAGAAGATATATACCTGAAATAAATTCAGGAAATGTGATTCTTAAAAATTTAGGGAAAAGATTAGCTATGAATGCGCCTATACAAGGAAGTGCGGCTGATATAATAAAAATAGCTATGGTTAATGTATATAAAAAATTAGAAGAAAAAAACTTAAAGTCAAAATTAATACTTCAAGTTCACGATGAACTTATAATAGAGACTTGTGAAGATGAAATTGAAATAGTATCAAAAATTGTAAAAGATGAAATGGAACATGCAGTTTCTATGGATGTAAATTTAGACGTAGATTTAAATGTAGGTAAATCTTGGTACGAAACAAAGTAGGTGGTTTAATGTTAGTAATAGGATTAACAGGAAATATTGGGTGTGGGAAAAGTAGTTTATCTAAAATTTTAAAAGATAATTCTCTAGATATAATAGATGCAGATATTATATCTAGAGAAATTATGAGTAACAATAAATTACTTGAAGAAGTATTTCAAGTTTTTGGAGAAGATGTAAAAGATAAAGATGGAACCTTAAATAGAAAAAAATTGGCTTCAATAGTTTTCTCTGATGATAAAAAGCTTATAGCTTTAAATGATATAACACATCCAGCTATAAAAAATGAGATAAAAAGAAGGATAAAGGATATAGAGAATAAGGGTAGAAATATAGTAATAGTTGATGCGGCTTTATTAATAGAAGGTAAATTTTTAGACTTAATAGATAAATTAATTGTTATAACATGTGATGAGAAAGAACAATTAAATAGGGTTATGGATAGAGATAATTCAAATATAGATGAAGCTCTAAATCGTATTAGTTCTCAGATGAGTCAAGATGAGAAAGTTAAGTTTGGAGATTATATAATAGACAACTCGGGTAGTTTAGAAGAATTAAATTATAAAGCTAATAAACTAATAACATATATAAAGGAGAATTGGTGTGAATAAAAAAAGATTTATAATGGTATTTATAGTCTTTGTGTTGTTAGTTTTAGGGTCTGTATGTGTTAGAGAAAAATTAGTATTAAAACTATTTCATCCAAAATTTTATGAAGAATATGTAAGTCGTTATTCAAAAGAATTTAAGGTTGATGAAAATTTAGTTTACAGTATAATGAAGGTGGAAAGTAAGTTTAATAAAAATGCTGTATCTAAAAGAAATGCTAAAGGGTTAATGCAAATAAGTGATATAACACAAAAATGGGCAATAGATGAGTTGAAATTAAAAGAGGTAGATATCTTTGATCCAGAGACAAATATAAAAATAGGATGTTGGTACTTAAGCAAGTTATTTAAAGAATTTAAAGAGGTTGATTTAGTAGTAGCAGCTTATAATGGAGGATCAGGAAATGTGAATAAATGGTTAAATAATTCAGATTATAGTTATGATGGTAATCAACTACATAAAATACCATTTAATGAAACTAAAAACTATTTAAAGAAAGTTAAAGACAACTATATTATGTACAAGTCATTATATAGAAAGGAAGAAAGCAATGAAAAAAATTAAAATCTTAGCAATTGCTATGGCTGTTGTATTTAGTATTGTAGGATGTAGCAAAGATGGAAAAAAAGATGGAAATAATGGTAAGTACGAGAATACTGCTAATGATTCGAAGTATATACATTTATCTATGATAAATCCTAAAACAATAAACCCAATAAATAATACAGATCAATCTGTTGGATATGTAATGGATTTAGTTTATGATAGTTTATTTACAATAGATAGCAATTACAATGCTGTACCTCAACTAGTAGAGAGTTACTCCATATTAGGAGATGGCAAAAGTATGGAAGTTAAATTAAAAGATGCTAAGTGGCATAATGGAAATCCTATAACATCTTCAGATGTAGCTTTTACTGTTAACTCGATAAATAGTTCTCAGACTAGTCCATATAAGGCGTTGATAGGTAATATTTCTGATATATCTGTTATAGATAGTAAAAACTTTAGAATAAACTTTAAAAGTCCAAATGCATTTTCAATAGATACATTAATATTTCCAATAGTAAGTAAGGATGCCTTAAGTGGATTAAGCTCTAAAGATTTAGATGAATATAAAAATAACATGGTTGGAAGTGGACCATACAAAATATCAAAATATGATCAAAGGTCTAATATGATATTAACTCTTAATGAAGATTATTTTGATAAAGATAAAATAAAAGGTGTAAAGAAAGAAATCAATGTAATGATGGTACCTGATGCAGAGGCACAAGTTTCAATGACTCTAGCTCTTTCAAGTGATATAACAAAAGTTGGGCTAAGTGACTTAAGTCAATTTCAAAAAAATCAATTTAAAATAACTAATTATGAAGGTAGAGGTTATGAATATATAGTTTTTAATTATAATAAGCCTATAATGAAGGATTTAAATTTTAGAAAAGCTATTGCTCATGCTATAAATAGAAAACAGATAGTAGATGAAGGATATTTAGGCAAGGTAGCTATGGTTAATTTCCCTCTTCATTCAAAATCAAAATATTATGATGAAAGTATAAAAGCTTTAGACTACAATATGGACAAAGCAAAGAAATATTTAACTAAAATAGATATAGACAAAATAAATAATAGTGCTACTAATAATGAAACTAAGAAAGAAGAAAGTAGCGAAAAACAAGATAAAAAACAACAGAAAACAGAAGAAACAAAAGAAACAAAAGAAGAAAAAGATGCTAAAAATAAAAATAATATAAAAGATGAAATAAAAAGATTAGATTTAAAAATACTTGTTAATAAAGAAAATAGTGAAAGAGTTAAAGCTGCATATGTAATAAAAGAGAATTTAAATGAAATAGGAATAAAATCTACGATATCTGAGTTAGAGGGAACAGCTTTATCAGAAGCATTAGATAAAAAGGACTATGATTTAGCATTAATAGGATGGGAAATGTCTCCAATACCAGATGCAACTGATATAATTAACTATAGTGGTTATAGTGATGAAAAGCTTACAGGGTATCTAAATTCACTAAAAAATTCAACTAATGTAAGCAATACTAAAGATATATATAAATCTATTCAAAAGTACACTAGGGACAATGTACCATTTATAAGCATTGGTATAAGTGATGATTATTTAGTTACTAATAAAAGAATAGAAGGAGATTTAAAGCCTAATGATTTCGATATATATGAAGGTATATACCATCTTCATTTAGAAAAATAGAAAGAGGTGTTAAATTATGAGAAAAAAATTATTAGTAGATGGAATGAGTTGCATGAATTGTGTAAGACATTTAAAAGATGCATTAGAAGAAGATATAAATGGAGTAAAGGTTATTGATATTAGTTTAGATAATAAGTATGCAATAATTGAAACTGGTGAAAGTGTAACTGATGATATGCTAAAGGATGTAATTGTTGATTTGGGATATGAATTAAAAGGTATAGAATAAATAAAAAAACAGTAAATATTTATATTTACTGTTTTTTTATTTATAATACATAATAATTAAAAATATTTTACTTTATATTTTTAAATACAGTGTCTATAATATCCATTGCTATATTAGAAGTAGTATCATCTACGTCTAATATAGGATTAAGTTCTACTAAATCCATTGACTTAACTAGACCTGACTCAACAAGCTTTTTTAAAAGATATTTTGATTCGTCTACTGTAAATCCATTTTCAACTCTAGTTCCAGTTCCAGGAACATATTTTGAATCAATAAAATCTAAATCAAAACTTATATGTATTGCATTTATATTTTTATTATTTAAATTATTTAGTATGTTATTTATTACTGAATCTAATCCTTTTTCTTTTAAATCTTTAGGATAGAACATATTCATATTTGTATTTTTTATGAAACTTTTTTCACCAGAATCTATGTCACGACCACCTATATGATAAACATTATCTTCGTTTATTTTAATATCATTATAATATAAGTTTTTAAATATTTCATCGCCATACCCCATTAAAGATGCAAGTGGCATACCATGAACATTTTTAGATTCAGAAGTTTCAAAGGTATTGATATCTCCATGTGCATCAAACCAAACAATTGCGAAATTCTTATTAAAATATTTACTTACGCCAGAAATACTTCCAAGCGCTATGGAGTGATCTCCTCCCACTATAAAAGGAAAACAACCTGATTTTAAAGAACAATTAACTGAATGTGCTAGGTTTTCATTTATTTCTACTAATTCAGCAAAATATTTCATATTTGGATTTGATAAAAATTTATCTGAGTCATCGACTTGTTTTACATATATATTACCAAGATCAAATACATTATGATTGTATTTCTTTATTTGAGAGATTATTCCCTTTTGACGTAATTTATCTGGACCTAGTTGTGGCCCTAGTTTATCACATCCATAAAATGTTGGTGCCCCTATAATATTTATATTCATGATTTATCCTCCTATTATAAAAAATCCCTTTCCTAATTAACATATTAGCATAATAGTTAAAAAAAAATCAAACATAAACAAAAAAAGACTTCTATTGGGGGAAATAATAGAAGTCTGAATGGGGGAGATTGAGTATGTTTGATTTACATTTATATTATTGGCAAAAATACATAAAATATACTTAATTTATGAAACAAAAAAATAATAATAGATAATATAATAAAAATTTTAAACATAATATAACAATAAAGAGTTAATGGCTTTTGATTGAGTCACTTTTAAATTTATAAAGAATATAATAAAAATAACTAAAGGGGGGATATCATGGAAGCAAATGAGTATAATGAAAGATTTAAAAAAATTATACTTGATATGACCCAGGAAGAATTTCAGAATTATTCTAATAATAACCGAGGACCACTAAAATATATAGAAGGTAAAATAGATTCTATAATAGAAGATAGTATAAATGATTTTAGTGAAGAAGAATTAGTTGAACAAATATATAAAAGGATATCAAAAAAAGGATCATATCAAGAAAATATATCTGAGATAGGAAAAATAATTAAATCAGAAGAACTATTCAAATCAAAAGGAGAACTCATAAAGTTTGCAAAATACTTAAATTTAGATATTAATAATAAACAATCATATAAAATTATTTTAAAAAAAATTTCTAGCCATATATATCTAAATAAAGGGCATTATGCAAATAAATATGAATATTATATAAAAGATAACAATGAGTATTTACTTGAACCAGAAGTTATAAAAGATAAATTAGTAGAAATATATAGATGTAGAGCTAGAAATGATATGAAGTCTATTGCTAGGATTTTAAATATAGAAACAAGTGAAGATGAGGGAGCTGAAGAGATAAGAAAAAAAGTTATAAACTGCATAATAAAGGATAAACTAAGAAAAATTAAAAATTAAGACGCTATATAGTTAGCGTCTTAATTTATTAAAAATAAGCACCTATTAGACAATATACAGTAGGAGTGATTAGAAATTGATAAAGAAATTATTTATTATATTTTTTACAATTATAGTAACTAGTGCTACTTGCTATTTAGAAATAAATAAGTTTCCTCCTAAAAAAGAAATAAAAATAGTAAGTTACAATATACATAGTGGTTTGAATAAAGATATGTTTCCTACATTATTTGATATAATAGATTTTTTAAGAATAGAAAATGCGGATTTTATATGCTTGCAAGAAGTAAATGAATCTGCAAAAGCTGGATTTCAAGTAAGTAGTTTAAAAGAAGATTTAAATATGTATTCTCATTTTGGAGCAAATGTTGTAGCATTAGGTTCTAATTATGGACTAGTAACTTACTCTAAATATAAGATAAAAAGCCAAGAACATATATACTTAAGTAGCGAAAAAGAACAAAGGGGAATGTTACATACTGTAGTGAAAATTGGTTTTGGAAGAAACTTAAATATAATAAATTTACATTTAGGTTTAGATAAGGATGAAAGAAAGGTTCAAATTAAAGAGGTTGAAAATTTTGTAAAGAAGCTTAAAGATCCATATATAGTAGTAGGTGATTTTAATCAAGGTAATTTAGGTTTTAATCAAGAAATATTTAAAGATGCAGCTGTTAGTGTTAATAAAAATAATACTTTAACATTTGGAGCATCATTAGATAGAATTGATTATATTCTTGTATCCCCTGAAATCGAAGTGAAATACTATGATGTACCTATGAAAAATATGTCTGATCATTATCCTATAGTAACTAAATTAAAAATATAGGAATAAATAATATATTTAATGAATAAGATTTACTAAATATATTATTTATATGGGGGGACAAACTAATGAATAAAAGAAGAAATATATACAGGGGGATGAATAGAAAAAGAAACAACTTAGTAAAAGGATTTACAGTTGGACTAGTTATTATAGGTATTGTTGGAGGAGCTACTTTTATAAAGTTACCTAAGTTTAACTTATTAGATAAAGTAAGTAATTTTAGTATTTTCAATAAAGAAAAAACAAGTGTTAAAGAATTTTCATATAATGATGTTAAAGATAAAATAAATAAATCAGAAGAAAATAAGAAAGAAACAGTAGCTGAAAATGCAAAAGTAGCAACTGTAGATAACTTAGATATATATTCAATTCAAATTGCTGCAATTGATAATGATGAGGAATTAAAGAAAATAGAACAGAAGTTAGATGAACTTAAAATACCATTTTCTATAATTGATGTAGATAATGTAAAAAAAGTTCAAACATATTCATCATTTGAAGAAGGTGAAAGTAGAAAAAATTTAGAAAGTATTAAAACTAATTTTTCAGATGCTTTTGTAAGTAAATTAGAAGTCCCATTGTTAGGGTTACAATATACAGATAAATATTCTTATGTTGAAGAAATATGTAATGAATTAAATAATTTAATATCAAACTTTAAAGAAGAATCTAAAATTTGGGATAAAGGTGAAAAATCATTAAACAAAGAAGAATATAAAAACATAATAAATGCAAGATTGGATATAGTAGGAAATTTAGAAAAGAGCTCTAAGAAAATTAATTATGAAGGAATGGTAGGATTTAAAGAGAATATTATAAAATACACTACATCTGTAAAGGAAAAATCTAAAGCTAGTTTAAAAAGTATAGAAAATGATGAGTATTACATTGGAGAAAGTTTATTTATTTCATCTATACAAGGATACTATAGTTTTATAAAGTCTATAAAAACCATTTAAAAGTTGTTAAAAACAACTTTTTTTTATTGAAATGAAAATTAATATTAAGTCGTAAAAAGTTGAATTTTGTTTTAAAATAAGATATTTTTTTAACGATAGTTAATATTTTACATTTATTATAGTATACTTATAAGTAGTAAAAAAAGTTTAAACTAAGTCATAAGGGGGTAAAAGCATGAAACTCTTAACTTTTAAAGGAGGAATACATCCTCCATATAGAAAAGAGTATACCAATAGCAAACCACTAGAAAAGGCTAAAGAACCTAATGTTGTATATATATCTATGCAACAACATATAGGAGCTCCAGCTAAACCTATAGTGAAAGTTGGAGATGAAGTTAAAGTAGGGCAAAAAATTGGAGAAATGCAAGGATTTGTATCTGCCAATATTCATTCTTCAGTTTCAGGTAAAGTTACTGGTATCAAAGATATAGAAGTTCCTGGAGGAATAAGCGCATGTGTAATCATCGAAAACGATTTCAAAAATGAAATCCATGAAAGTGTTAAACCTAAAGGAAATCTAGAGGATTTAAAGAAAGAAGAAATCATAGAATTTATTAAAGAAGCGGGTATAGTTGGTATGGGAGGAGCTACATTTCCAACCCATGTGAAAATTTCACCTCCACCTGATAAGAAAATAGACTTTGTTATATTAAATGGAGCTGAATGTGAACCATATTTAACGGCTGACCATAGACTGATGTTAGAAAATCCGGAAGATGTAGTATTTGGATTAAGAGTTCTTATGAAAGCTTTAGATGTTAAAAAAGGATACATAGGAATAGAAGTTAACAAGCCCGATGCTATTGATGCAATAACAAATGTAGCAAAACAGTATAGCGATATAGAAGTTGTTGGACTTGAAGTTAAATATCCTCAAGGAGCAGAAAAACAGCTTATTTATGCATGTACAAAAAGAGAAGTTCCATCTGGAGGTTTACCTATGGATGCAGGAGCTGTTGTAAATAATGTTGGAACAGCTGCTCAAATCGCTAAAACTATAAAAACAGGGATGCCTCTTGTAGAAAGGATCACAACTATTACTGGAAACTGTATACAAGAACCAAAAAACCTTATAACTAAAGTAGGTACACTTTTTTCAGAGATAATAGATCAGTGTGGTGGATTTAGAGAAGATAAAAAATTAGGCAAAGTTATAATGGGCGGACCTATGATGGGAATAGCTCAGCATACAACAAACATACCAACAAATAAGGGAACATCAGGAATATTATGTCTAGATGAAATGGAGTCAAAAACTCCAAAACCAAAGAATTGCTTAAGATGTGGAAAATGCTTAGATGTATGTCCCGCATTTTTACAACCACTTTATATAAGTGCATACAGTATAAATGGTGATTATGAATCATCAGAAAAATATAGAGCACTAGATTGTATAGAGTGTGGATCATGTTCATTTATCTGTCCAGCGAGAAGACCTCTTCTTCAATCAATCAGAGTAGCTAAAAAAGAAATAATTGCATTAAAAAGAAAACAATCAACAAGTAAATAAGTAAAAGTTAGGGGGAAATATGATGGATAACAAATTAATAGTTTCATCTTCTCCTCATGTGAGAAGCAGTGAAGATACATCATATATAATGAAACAAGTTATAATAGCTCTTTTACCTGCAGCTCTAGCAGGAGTGTATTTTTTTAGACTAAGTGCCATAAATGTTATATTTTGGTGCATATTAGGATCAGTAGGATTTGAATGGTTATATCAAAAGATTAGTAAAAAAGAGTCTACAATTGGAGATTTTTCAGCAGTTGTAACTGGTTTATTACTAGCTTTTAACGTTCCAGCATCTCTACCTTGGTGGATGTGTCTAGCTGGTTCAGCATTTGCAATAATAGTTGTAAAGATGGTATTTGGAGGAATTGGTAATAACTTTGTAAACCCAGCACTAGCAGCAAGAGCATTTTTATTAGCATCATTTCCTGTAGCCATGACTTCTTGGACTCAAACTGGTGTTAACTGGGTAAGTCAAGGAAACATAGATGTTGTAACTACAGCAACACCACTATCATTTCTAAAAGCAGGACCTCAAGGAATAGAAGTTATAACTGGAAATGGAACTAGTTTATTTGACATGTTTATAGGGAATATAGGTGGGTGTATAGGTGAAACATCAGCTATATTACTTATATTAGGTGGAGTTTACTTAATGTATAAAGGAATAATAAACTATGTTATACCAGTATTTTATATAGGAACAGTGGCTATATTAATGTTTTTATTAGGTGGATTTAACTTTGAATTTGTAATATATCAAATGGCTGCTGGAGGACTTATGTTAGGTGCATTCTTTATGCTAACAGATTATACAACTTCTCCTATGACTAAAAAAGGGCAAATAATATATGCTGTTGTAGCTGGAGTTATAACTACAGTTATAAGACTATATGGAGGATACCCAGAAGGAGTATCATATTCAATATTATTTGTAAATGTTATGACACCTCTTATAGATAAATACACAAAAACTAAAGTATTTGGGGAGGTGTCTAAGTAATGAAAGATATACTAAGATTAGGAAGTATATTATTTGTCATATGTGCTGTTGCAGCATTAATGCTAGGTGTTACAAATAATATAACGGCACCTGTAATAGAACAAAGAAATATACAAGCAAATAATGAATCAAGAAAAGCAGTACTTCAAGCAGCAGAAGAATTTAAACAAATAGAAAATGCTAAGGGAGACTTAGTAGAGGAAGTTTATCAAGGATTAAAAAATGGAGAAGTAGTTGGATATACTATAAAGACAACTCCAAAGGGATATGGTGGAAAAGTTGAGGTTATGGTTGGAATAACTGCAGATGGAAACATATCAGGAGTAAAAATAGGAAACCACTCTGAAACACCTGGACTTGGATCAAAGGCTTCAGAACCAACATTTAAAGATCAATTTAAAGGTAAAGGTACAGATAAATCATTAACAGTTGTAAAAGGTAATGCTAGTAATGACAATGATATAGCTGCTATTTCAGGAGCTACAATAACTTCTAAGGCAGTTACTTCAGGTGTTAATGCAGCAATAGATTTATATAAAAGTCAACTTTTAAATTCTCAAAATGAAGCAAAAGATAGTTCTATGGTTCAAATATATGATCATAAAGAGCTTAAAGACTCAAATGGAACGGGGGTATAGAAAATGGGTTTAGGAAAAATAGTAAAAAATGGATTAATAGATGAAAACCCAACACTTGTTCAAGTAATAGGTATGTGTCCAACCCTTGCTGTTACAACTTCAGCTATAAATGGATTAGGTATGGGGCTTTCAACTACAGCAGTTTTAGTATGTTCAAACATAGTTATATCTATGATGAGAAAATTTATACCATCTAAAATAAGAATACCAGCATTCGTTGTAGTAATTGCAACCTTTGTTACTATGGTAGGTATGTTACTTAAAGCTTATATACCTGCACTTGATAAAGCATTAGGTTTATTTATACCATTAATAGTTGTTAACTGCTTAATATTAGCTAGAGCAGAAAGCTTTGCATCTAAAAATAAACCATTACAATCAGCTTTTGATGGTATTGGTATGGGACTTGGATTTGCAATATCACTAACTGTTTTAGGAGCAATAAGAGAATTACTTGGAAACGGAAGTTTATTTGGATTTACTTTGTTTGGAGCATCTTTCCAACCAGCCTTATTATTTATATTACCTCCAGGAGCTTTCTTGACATTAGGATTTTTACTTGCAGGGTTTAATAAATTGAAAGCTAAAAAAGCTAATTAGGAGGGATAAATATGAATTTAATACTTTTATTTTTAAGTGTTGTACTAGTTAACAATGTTATAACATCTCAATTCTTAGGGATTTGTCCATTTTTAGGAGTTTCTAAAAAAGTAGATACAGCAGTAGGTATGGGAGTTGCTGTTACATTTGTTTTAACATTAGCATCATTTATAACATATTTTGTTCAAAAAATATTAGAAATAACTAATAACCAATTTTTACAAACAATAGCTTTTATATTAGTAATAGCATCTATAGTTCAGTTTGTTGAAATGGTTATACAAAAAATGAGTCCATCATTATATCAAGCTTTAGGGGTTTTCTTACCTCTTATAACTACAAACTGTGCAGTTTTGGGTATAGCTTTAGTTAACGTTCAAAATGGATATAATTTAGTTGAAACTATGGTAAATGGATTTGGAGCAGGAGTAGGTTTCACTTTGGCTATTGTTTTATTTGCAGGAATAAGAGAAAGACTAGAGTTAGCAGATATACCAGAGAGTTTCAAAGGATTTCCTATAACTTTAATATCAGCAAGTTTAATGTCTATTGCATTCTTAGGGTTTGCAGGACTTATACAGCTGTAAGTTGGGGGTGAAGTAATTGTCTATATTAAATTCAATTTTAGTTTTAGGAGTAATGGGTCTAATCTTTGGTGGAATACTTGCATATGCTGCTAAAAAGTTTGCGGTTAAAGTAGATGAAAGAGTAGAAGCAATACTTGAAGTATTACCAGGTGCAAACTGTGGAGGTTGTGGATTTCCAGGTTGTGGAGGTTTAGCAAGTGCAATAGTAGATGGAAGTGCATCAGTAAATGGATGTCCAGTTGGTGGAAGTGATTGTGCAGCAAAAATCGGAGAAATAATGGGTGTTAAAGCTGATGCAGGAGAAAAGAAAGTTGCAAATGTTATTTGTAAAGGAACGTGTTCAGTTGCTAAAGATAAATATATATATGAAGGAATGCTAGACTGTAAGGCAGCTAATGCATTAAATGGAGGTGCAAAGTCATGTAAGTATGGATGCTTAGGCCTTGGAACTTGTGTTAGCGCATGTAAGTTTGATGCAATACATGTTATTGATGGAGTTGCAGTTGTTGATGAGGAAAAGTGTGTTCTTTGTGGTAAATGTATAGAAGTTTGTCCAAAAGGTGTAATAGAAATTAAACCTATCAAAAATGAAGTAGTAGTAGAATGCAATAGTAAAGATTTCGGTAAAAGTGTAAAAGATAAATGTAGCGTTGGATGTATAGGGTGTGGAATATGTGAAAAGTCATGTCCGTTTGGGGCTATAACTATAGAAAATAAATTAGCCAAAATAGATTATGATAAATGCGTACAATGTATGATTTGTGTAGAAAAATGTCCAACCAAGGCTATAAAGGGAGATTTAAGCAAAAGGAAAAAGGTAAAAATAGAAGAAGACCTTTGTGTAGGATGTACAATTTGTAAAAAACAATGTAAATTTGACGCCATATCGGGAGAGTTAAAAGAGAAGCATAAAGTTGATGAAACTAAATGTGTAGGATGTCATGAATGTGTTCAAAAATGTCCTAAAAAGGCTATTAAAATTTTATAATGTGGATATTATAGAGATATGGAGTTTTTCCATATCTTCTTTATTTTGTTAATAAAATTGAAATTGTAACCAGAGTGTAACAAAAACGTTCGACATTAACGTTGAATTTTTTACAATATAATGATAAACTAATTAAGTATCAAAAAAGAGGTGAATTAATGAATATAATATTGGCATCAGGATCGCCTAGAAGAAGAGAAATTTTAGCTAATACAAATGCTAAGTTCGATGTCTTAACTAGCGATGTAGATGAAAGAATATTTAAGTTTGAGGAACCTACACAGTTAGTACTAAGACTAGCGTTTGAAAAGTGTATGGATATTGCTATCAATAATCCAGAAAGCTTGGTTATTGGAGCAGACACTATTGTTGTTTTAGATAATGAGATATTAGGAAAACCTAAAAATGAAGATGAAGCTTTTGATATGTTAAGTAAACTATCAAATCGAGAGCATCAGGTTATAACAGGTATGAGTATAGTCAACATAGAAAATAATAAAAAAATTGTCGATTATACTATTAGTAATGTTAAGTTTAAGAATTTAACTGACCAAGATATAAGAGATTATATAAGTACTGGAGAATGTTTAGATAAGGCTGGGTCATATGGCATACAAGGTTATGGAGCCTTACTAGTAAAAGAAATCCAAGGTGATTATTTTAATATAGTAGGACTGCCTATATCGAAGCTAAGTGATATTCTCAAAGCAAACTTTAACATAAATCTTTTTTTATAAAATCTCAGGAGGTTAAATATTATGAGGTCATCAAGTTTATGTATAACAGTAAAGGAGATGGCATTAGAAGAAAGACCTAGAGAAAAAATGCTTAACAATGGAGAAAAAAGTTTATCTAATGCTGAATTGTTAGCAATAATTTTAAGGACAGGAACTAAAAAACAAAGTGTTTTGGAATTAGCAAATTATATATTAAATAAAGATAGTCAAGGAATACGATGGTTAAAGGATATAACTGTACAAGAGTTATGTGAGATAGATGGCATTGGAATTTCTAAAGCTACTCAGATAAAGGCAGCTTTGGAATTAGGAATAAGGATATCTAGTGCAAAGCCTACAAAATATAAGGTTGCAAATCCATGGGATATATATAAATATTACATGGAGAGTCTTAGGTATTTAAACAAAGAAATTTTTAAAATTATTCTCTTAAATACTAAAAATGAGATTATTTGTGACATTGATGTATCAGTAGGTACTCTTAATATGTCTTTAGTTCATCCTAGAGAGGTATTTAGAGAGGCAATAAAAAGAAATAGCAATAAGATTATTCTTATGCATAATCATCCATCTGGAAATATCGAGCCATCTAATGAAGATAAAAATGTAACATTGAGATTAATAAAATGTGGTGATTTAATTGGAATAGAAGTTATTGACCATATAATAATTGGCGATGGACTTTATTACAGTTTTAAGGAAAATATGATAATTTAATGGATATATGTGAAAGGAGCTTGGAATTATGGCGAAGAAAGAAAAAAAAGAGAAAAAAGGATTCAAGTCTTTGTTTGGATTTAATAAAATGTCAAAAGACATGGGAATAGACTTAGGAACAGCAAATACATTAGTTTATATAAAAGGTCAAGGAATAGTAGTAAGAGAGCCATCTGTTGTTGCTATAAGAGATGACAGTAAATCTGTTTTAGCAGTTGGAGAAGAAGCAAAAAAAATGATAGGTAGAACACCTGGTAATATAGTTGCTATAAGACCTATGAAAGATGGAGTTATAGCAGACTTTGATGTAACTCAAGCTATGTTAAGCTACTTTATAAAAAAAGCTGCTTCAAACAAAGGTGTAGTTAGTCCAAGAATTGCAATATGTGTTCCATTTGGAGTAACAGAAGTAGAAAAAAGAGCTATAGAAGAAGCTGCTAGACAAGCAGGGGCAAGAGATGCATATCTTATAGAAGAACCAATGGCAGCAGCTATAGGTGCAGATCTTAGAGTTGAAGAGCCAGAAGGAAATATGGTGGTAGATATAGGTGGAGGTACTACAGAAATAGCTGTAATATCTTTAGGTGGTATAGTTACTGCAAAATCTATAAGAATAGGTGGAGACGAATTTGACGAGTCTATAGTTAGCTACGTTAAGAAGGAATATAACTTAATGATAGGTGAAAGAACAGCAGAAGACGTTAAGATACAAATAGGATCTACATTTAAAGATGATGAAGAAAAAACTATGCAAATAAGAGGTAGAGATTTAGTAACAGGTCTTCCAAAAACTGAGCAGATATCATCGTCTCAAGTTAGAGAAGCATTAAAAGAACCTATAACATCAATAGTAGATGGAATAAAATCAACTTTAGAAAAAACTCCACCAGAGTTAGCTTCAGATATAATGGAAAACGGAATAATGTTAACTGGAGGAGGAGCTTTACTTAGAGGATTAGATAAGTTAGTAAAAGAACATACAGGAATGCCTGTTCATATAGCTGAAAACCCTCTAGACTGTGTTGCTTTAGGTACTGGAAAATCTGTAGAAGATCAAGAAATATTTGAAAAAGTATTAATGATGAATACTAGAAGATAATATAAAGTTGGTGATAGGGTGAAACTAGGTAACAGAAGAAAAAATAATAAAAAATACAATGTTAAAGTGATAGCGACTGTAGGAGTTGCTATCACTTTAATTGGAATTGTAGGAATATCTATAGGAAGATATTCAAAGGACTCAAACTCAAAGAGTGGAATAGTATTAAACACAGTATCTGCTATAGAAGGTAGCTTAAATGATGGATTTTCTTTTATAAAAAAAGGTGTATCAAGTGTATTTAAATTTAGTGAAAATGCTAAAAAAGTAGAAGTTCTAGAAAAAGAAAATGAAAAGTTAAAAAAAGAAGTGATTAGTTTAAAGGAAGATATGCAAAATAGACAATCATTAGAGAGTTTACAAAAATCATTAAAATTCATACCAGAAAACTATAAAAAGAATATGATTAGCACAAAGGTAGTTAGTAAAAATGATGGAAATTGGTATAAGTCTTTTGTAATATCAGCTGGAAAAGCAGATGGTGTTAAAAAAGAGAGTATTATTGTAAACGGTAAAGGTTTAGTTGGAATTGTTTATGAAGTTTCGCAACATTACAGTAAGGCTATTTCATTAGTAGATAGTAAATCTTCTGTAAGTTTCCAATTATTAAAGAATAAAGAATTCAAAGGTGTGATAAGTCAGTCTGCAAGTGAAGATGAAAACTACAAAGCAGAAGGGTTATTAGAGGGTTATATGTTTAAAACTTCTTATGATGTACTTCCAGGAGATGCTTTAGTAACATCTGGATTAGGTGTATATCCTGAATCAATACCTATAGGAAAGATAGAAAAAGTTGTCGATGATAAAGATAAAGGTTTAAAAAATGTAATTGTAAAACCTTATGCTAACTTCAAAGACATTACAGATGTTGTAGTTATTGAACCAAGAAATATAAAGTAAAAGGAGAAACTACAAATGAAAAGAGTATTACTTTTTCTTATAGGTGTGTTAATAGTGATAATTGAAGGAAGTATTACTAATCATCTAAGCTTTTTAGGGGTAAGTATAAATTTCCTTTTGATATATATAACTATAATATCTCTATATCTAGATGATATTGAATCGGGTATTATAGCTATATTATTAGGTTTTGTAAAAGATATTGCACTTGGTAGTATATTTGGTGTAAATGCATTAGTATTAGGTGTAGTAGCATATGGGATAAGTAAATTAAAAGATAAAATATATAAAAATAGTTATATAACTGTTTTTGCCTTAGTTTTTATAGCGAGTTTAATAGATTCTATTGTAAATATAATTCTTTTAGGCATGGTGTATCAAACATATGATATCTTAACTATTTTTATTAGAGGTATCTGTACAGTGCCACTTATTAATAGCATAGGAAGTTTAATTTTTTATTTTGTTTTTAAGGATTCAATCCTTAAACTAAAAAAAGATTAGTGGTGATTAAATGAATAAAAATACAAAGTTTGATAGGCTTGATATTATCAAGTTTTTAATCGTAGGTATGTTATGTATAATTTTTATTAAGATAGCTTACATGACAACTTTTAAACATGAACATTATGATGATATAGCGAAAACAAAGACATATAAAGAAATACCTGTTAAAGCACCAAGAGGTGAAATAAAAGACAGATATGGACGTACAATAGCAACAAATAGAAACTCTTTCACAGTTCAAATATCTAGAGATGGTGTTGAAAAGAAGGATAAATCGGGAAAAACAAAAGCTAACGAAATATCTCTAGAACTAATGAACTTGTTAGAAAAGAATAAAGAAGAGTATGTAGATGAATTTCCAATATACGTTGAGAATGGGAAATACTTCTACACATTCGATAAAAAAATTAGAGACTTTAAAAAAGATAATGGGATACCTTTAGAATTTGATGCTAAACAAAGTTTTAACTATATGGTTGATAAAGCTATAGAGGAAAAGAAAGTGGATGCATCCATTAAGGATTTAAAACCAGAAGAAATACAAGCTAAATTAAATTCAGCAGGAGTATACCCACCAATATTAGTAAATGACTGGAAGTTTACGGAGCAAAGAAATAAAGAGGACTGGATAAAGTCATATGATATTAAAAATATAAAAACTAATGCAAAGGATGCATTTAGAGAAATAAGAAAATATTATAAAATACCTAGTGATTTATCAAATACAGATGCTAGAAAAATAATGTTAGTTAGAGATGCTCTTAAATCACAAAGTTTCTCTCAATATAAACCTGTAACAATAGCAAAGGATGTAAAACAAGATACTATATCTCAGATTGAAGAAAGAGCTATTGAAATGCCAGGGGTTTCTATAGCATCTGAGCCTGTTAGATACTATCCAGAAAAAGAACTTGCTGCTCATACTTTAGGAACTATGGGAAAAATAAATGAAGATGAGCTAGCTAAAAAAGAGAAAGACGGAGATAACAGATATACTAAAAATGATGTTGTTGGTAAAACAGGGATAGAATTATTTTATGAAGATAAATTAAGAGGTACAGATGGATACAAAAAAGTAGAGGTAGATGCTGTTGGAAGAATAAGTAAAGAGATTTCATCTCAAGCTCCAAAATCAGGAGATACTGTATACTTAAGTTTAGATAAAGATTTACAAAAAGTTTCAGATGATTCTTTAGAAAGAATAATAAAAGCTGCAAGAAGCGGGGGAACATATACAAGTGAATTTGGAAATTATAGTACAGCAGGAAAAACTGCTCCATACCTAGATTCAGGGGCAACTATAACTCTAGATGTAAAAACTGGAGACGTACTAGCAATGTCAAGCTACCCAAGTTATGATCCAAACCTATTTGCAACAGGAATATCATCTGAGGATTATGAAAAATTAAAACCTAAAAATCCTAATGATCTTATAGGTGCAAATCCTCTTAATAACTTAGTTACAAGAGGTGCCTTCCAGCCTGGATCTACATTTAAGATGATAACTGGTATGGCAGCATTAGAAAATGGATTAAATCCAAACTACGCTATAAATGATAGAGGGGTTATATACCTAGGTAATAGACCTTTTGCCGATTATGTATGGCATCATGGTAGATCAAACCATGGATATACAAACTTATATAAAGCATTACAAGAGTCTTGTAATATTTATTTCTATACAATTGGTACAGGTAAAAACTGGTTTGGAGAAGGCGATCCAAAAGAGGATATGGGACCAGATAAAATATTACAATATGCAAAATTATTTGGATTAAATGATAACACTGGACTTGATAAGGAAATAGGAGAAAGTAAAGGTAGTGTTCCTAATAAAGAAGATAAATTAAAGAATACTGAAAATTCATTAAGAGCAGATTTAGATAAGTCAATGAGAAATGCTTTTACAGATATAACTAAAGAAAAAGACCCAGAAGAGTATAATAAAAGAATTAATGAAATAGTAAGTTGGACAAAAGAAAATCCATCAAGAACAGAAACTATGAAAAGACTAGAAAAACTTCATGTAAAAGAAGACAAAGTTACTGAAATTGCAGATTTAGCTAAATTTAACTATTTTAACTATGGTAACTGGTCAGATGCAGATACATTCAACTTAGCTATAGGACAAGGTGAGAATGCTTATACTCCAGCACAAGTTGCTAGATATGTAGCAGCTATAGCAAATGGCGGAAAGCTTGTTGAAGCTTCTGTAGTAGACAAAACAATATCTAGTGATTTTAAAAATATACATGTAGATTCAAATAAAATCATAGATATACCTTTTAAAGATAAAAATCATCTTAAAGATTTAACTCAAGGTATGAAACAAGTTGCAACTCAAGGTGGAGGTAAATCAGTATTTGGAAACTTCCCAGTTCAGGTTGCAGTAAAAACAGGAACAGCCGAGAAAAGTGGTAAGATGCCTACAGAAGATGAATATAAATATTTAATTGATCACATGGCATCTTATGGAGTTTCTAAGGATGAAGCTGTTAAACTAGCTGAAAAGTATCAAAAGGAAGCTAATGAAAAAGCTAAAAAAGAATTTGAAGCACAACAAAAAGCTAAAAAGGAAAAGAAAGAAAAAGAAGATAAAAAATTATTTGGAAAAGATAAGAAAGAAGAAAAAGAAACTGAGGCAGAATTTGTTCCAGATAATAGTGAGGCTACAAAAGTTAGATATTTAAGAAAGGCAATCAAGGAGTTAAATCCTAAATTAACTGATGATCAAATAGATAGTTATAAGCAAAATTATCCATCTTTTGCTTGGTCAGTAGGTTTCGCACCAGCAGATAATCCTGAAATAGCAGTAGTTACAGTTTTACCTAAAGGTGAGTCAAGTAGTTTAGCATTATTACCTGTAAGAGAAATAATGGGAGAATATTTTGGATTAACTAAAAAACATAAAGAAGAAGCAGAAAATACTAATAAAACTGGAGAAAATGCAAATAAAGAGGCAGAAGCTGTAAAACCTAAAGGCGAAAATGAAATGAATTTTGCGTCACAAGTGAAAAAATAAGAGGATTTGAAAAGAATTTGAAGAATATATAAAAAGTGATATATAGCTTTGGAGGTATGAAATGTCTTTTAAAGCATCAGCCAATGATGAACTAGTAGAGTTCAAAGGAAACAAAAGAGGTATAGTTATAAATGTAAAAAAAGATGCCTCATTTGAAGAAATAAAGCAAAGTATAGTAGACAAAATAGGCGCATCTGTAGGTTTTTTTAATGGAGCAAAAATTTGTTCCATTAATTATAACCACTTAACAGATGTACAGTTACTTCAATTAAAAGAAGATATAACTTCTAGATTCGATATTGAATTTATAGAAGAAGAAATTAACATTCCATATGGAAGCTATGAAACTAAGTATGTAAACAATATGCGCTCTGGAGATAATGTTGAATTTGAAGGAGATATAGTTGTAATGGCAGATATGAAACCAGGTTGTCAAGTTATGGCTACAGGTAGTGTAGTTGTAATGGGAGATATAAGTCCTGGAGCAAAAGTTATAGCATATGGGAATGTGGTTGTAATGGGTAGAGTACAAGGATTTATACATGCAGGAGCTAATGGAAATAAAAATGCATATATTGTTGCCAATAATTTAAACCCTATGGTTTTGAAAATAGCTAAATATATAGCTGAGGCACCAGAAGAAGATTATATCCAAACTTATGATATAAATCCAGAAATAGCATTTGCTAACAATGAAACTATTGTTATAGAAAGCTACTCAACCAAAAAAATAAATAGATAATTGATTAGGAGGGGGAGTATTATGAGTGAAGTTATAGTCATAACATCTGGTAAAGGTGGAGTTGGGAAAACAACAACAACGGCTAACTTAGGAACTGCTTTAAGCTTAGAAAATAAAAAAACTGTTGTAGTTGATGCAGATATAGGACTTAGAAATTTAGATGTTGTAATGGGTCTTGAAAACAGAATAGTATATGACATAGTAGATGTTGTGGAAGGAACATGCAGACTTAAACAAGCGCTTATAAAAGATAAGAGATTTGATAATCTTTATTTATTACCAGCAGCCCAAACTAGAGACAAAAATGCTATATCAGTAGATCAAATGAAAGATTTATGTGATAAATTAAGAGAATCATTTGATTATATAATAATAGATTGCCCAGCAGGAATTGAACAAGGTTTCAAAAATGCAGTAGCAGGAGCTGATAGAGCTATAGTTGTAACAAATCCTGAAATATCAGCAGTTAGAGATGCTGATAGAATAATAGGGTTACTAGAAGCTAATGAAGTAAAAGATATACGTTTAGTTATAAATAGAATTAGAAATGAAATGGTTAAACGTGGAGATATGATGGATAAGCAAGATATAGTTGAGATATTAGCTATAGACTTAATAGGTTTAGTTCCTGATGATGAGAGTATAATAGTTTCTACAAATAAAGGAGAACCAGCTATATTAGATGCAAGATCAAATGCTGGACAAGCATATAAAAATATAGCGAAGAGAATTCTTGGAGAAGATATACCTCTTATGCAAATAGAAACAGAAACTAACATATTAAGTAAAATAAAGAAAATGTTTGGAATGGCGAAGTAATGAAAGGGGATAATTTCATGTTGGATTTGTTTAAGATATTTTCAAATGAATCTAAAACTAGTAAAAATGTAGCTAAAGAAAGATTAAAACTAGTTTTAGTACATGATAGGATAGACTGTTCTCCTCAACTTCTAGACTTAATTAAGTCAGATATATTAAAAGTTATTGCAAATTATGCTGAGATAGAAGAAGACGGATTAGAGATAAAAATGGCAAAATCTAGAAGTGAAGAAGAAGATGGTCCGGTATCAGCGTTAGTTGCTAATATACCATTAAAGAATATAAAAGAAAGAAGTAGATAAAAAAGGGGGGAGGGCCTTATTAGCCAAGCCCCTTTTTGTATTAATATAAAACTAAACTACTTAGGAGTGGTCTTAATAGGAAAGATGGTGATCAAGTGTTTGATTTAAAGTCAAAATTTAAACTTATAAAAGAACTTGACTGGAAGCTTATTGCAGTAGTTATATGTATATTTGCTTTTGGTCTTGTAATATTAAGTAGTGCAACACATGCGACAACAACTGGAAATTATAATCAAATAACAAAACAAGGTATAGCTTTCTTAGCCGGAATGGGACTTGTTATTTTAATACTATTATTTGATTATAATTTTTTAGGGAAATACTACAAAGGTTTATATATTATTAGTATAATATTATTACTATTAGTTTGGATACCAGGTCTTGGAAAAGAGATGGGGGGAGCTAGATCTTGGCTTAACCTAGGGCCTCTTGATTTTCAAACTTCTGAATTAGTTAAACTAACATTTATATTAAGTTATGCAAAGATAGTTGAGGAAAAAAAGGGTAAATTAAAAACAATAAAAGATTTAATACCTCTAGGCCTTTATGCAGGACCAATAATACTATTATTACTTATACAACCTGACTTAGGAACTGCGATAGTATTTTGTTGTATCATAGGAGGAATGTTGTTTACAGCAGGTCTTAATAATAAAATAATAAGAAATTCTTTAATAGCAATTGTTGTAGCTATGCCTTTAATGTATATGGTAATGGCCCCACATCAAAGAATAAGAATAGATGCATTCTTAGACCCAGAAAATGTTGCATTACCTGGTAACTATCAAGTAATGCAATCTATGATAGCTATAGGATCAGGAGGAGTTACAGGAAAAGGTCTATATGAAGGAACTCAAAATCAAAATAACTTCTTACCAGTTCAAGATAGTGACTTTATATTTGCGGTTATAGGTGAAGAATTAGGAATGTTAGGAATGTTAGCTGTAATCGTACTATATGCACTATTTTTAATTAGAATGATTAAGATAGCTAAAGAAGCTAAAGATTTTTATGGAACACTCATAGCCATAGGGGTTACCTGCATGTTTGCATATCAAATTATACAAAATATAGGAATGACTGTTGCGGTTATTCCGGTTACAGGAGTAACTTTACCATTTATTAGTTATGGAGGAAGTTCCTTAATGACATCACTTGCAAACTTAGCATTAGTTTTAAATGTAGGTATGAGAAGAAAGAAAATAAATTTCTAATATATTAGGGGTGACTTAAATGAATATAGCATTAATAGCACATGATGAAATGAAAAACACTATGGTTGGATTTTGTATAGCTTATGAATCTATACTTAAACACTATGGATTATATGGAACTGGAACTACAGGAAAAAGAATTGAAGATGAAACTGAACTTAAAGTTAAAAGGTTAGCATCTGGACCACTTGGAGGGGATCAACAAATAGGATCCTTAATAGTTTCTCAAGACATTGACTTAGTAATCTTTTTAAGAGATCCAATGACTGCCCAAGCTCATGAACCAGATATACAAGCTTTAATTAGACTTTGTGATGTTTATCATGTACCTATTGCTACGAACCTTGCTTCAGCAGAGATTTTTATAAAAGCTATAGATAGAGGCGAGTTTTCTTTTAGGGAAGTTAGAAAAACTACAACTCAACGTATATAAATAAAAAAGCTATCTCATAGAGATAGCTTTTTTATTTATATTTATTTTATAGCTTCGGCAAATTTAACACCGAAATCGAAGCATTCTTGTAATGTTTCATCACTTGGGAAGAATTTCTTCTTAAGTGTTTCAACAGGCATTTTGAATCCCATGTTTTTAACAAGTAATTCAGCCATTGTTATACCTTCACCACTCCATCCGTAAGAACCAAATACTCCAGCATATTTACCTTGGTTAGCCATAGGATCTATTAAAGAAAATGCATCCCACATAGGTTTAACCATTGTTCTATTTATTGTTGGTGAACCAAATAGTATACCTTTTGACATTACCATAACATCATGAAGTTCTGCTAAATCCATTTCCTCTATATCATATAAAGCTGCTGCTTCACCTGTAGATACTATACCTTCATATATTTTTTCTGCCATAACTTTAGTATTAGTATAAGCTGATAAGAATAATATAGCTACTTGATCTTGGTTAGTAGAATTAACTGTCTCAGTAGACCAATCTACATATCTTTTAACTTGAGCCATAGGGTCTTTAGATAATATAGGACCATGAGAAGTTAATATAGTATCAAAATCTAATCCTAACTCTACAACTTTGTTTACAGCTTTTAGCACGTGCTTAGAGAAAGGCTTAACTATACAGTCAAAGTAATGTTTAGATGATTTTAAATAGTCTTGACTATCTACTATATCAGGATCAACACTTGCAAAGTGGCATCCAAAAGCATCACAAGTTAATAAAGTTTTATCTTCTTCTATATAAGTAAACATTGTATCTGCCCAGTGTAAGAAAGGTGCAGATATGAATTTTAAAGTTCTTTTACCTATGTTTAAAGTTTCCCCATCTTTTATAACATGACACTTAAATGGTCTGTTAACTTGTTCAGCTAAATACATTTTAGCTGCACTTGTACATATAACCTCAACGTCTGGGTTTATATCAAGTATATACTTTAAACTTCCAGCGTGGTCTGGTTCAGTATGATGTACAACAACGTAATCTAAATCTTCTATTTTTGTTAAAGATGATAATTTTTCTATAAATTCATCTTTGAAGTTTGGCTTAACTGTATCAAATAATACTTTCTTCTCATCGTCTATAAAGTATGCATTGTAAGTTGTCCCAAACTCAGTTTCCATTATGATGTCAAAGATCTTTAAATCCTTATCTATAACACCAGTCCAGTAAATATCGTTTTTAATTTCAAAAGCTTTTTTCATAAGAAAATCCTCCTAAATCCGCAATTAATAAGATACGTAATTATATTTAAAATATACCCACTAATAAAACTTTAAAACATATTGTATACAAAAAACTTCAAAAATTCTTGAAACTTATTGTAAGCCAATTACTATATTAACAAAAAATACGATTGTTTTGTATATAATAATTTAGAATTTGCAAATATTATAAGTAATTATCTTTTGATACATCTTAGTATATCGTGTATAATAATATTTATGTTTATATAATGAAATAATCTTACGGAGGATTTGTATGAATAAAAAAGTAGACTTAAAAAGGATTCTTAAAAAGGTTGAAAAACCTGCTAGATATTTAGGTAGTGAAATTAACTCAATACATAAAGATACATCAAATGAGAACCTAATTAGATACGCTCACTGTTTTCCTGACCTTTATGAGGTAGGAATGAGTCACTTAGGTAGTCATATATTATATGATGTTATAAATAGAGATGAAGAAGTATTTTGTGAAAGAGTATATGCGCCAAATGTAGATATGGAAGAAAAAATGCGCGAAAATAATATTCCATTATTTGCACTAGAGTCAAGAGAACCTATAACTAATTTTGACTTTCTAGCTTTTACTCTCCAATATGAACTTTCATATACTAATATACTAAATATGTTAGATTTAGCAAAGGTTGAAATTTTAGCAAAGGATAGACAACTAGATGCTCCATTTATATTAGTTGGAGGACCTTGTGCTTATAACCCAGAGCCAATAGCAGATTTTGTTGATATAGTTGTTTTAGGTGAAGGGGAAGAAGTTAACTTAGAAATAGTTAACAGATACAAAGAATGGAAGAAAAATAAAACTACAAGAGATGAATTTTTACTAGATATAGCTAGTATAGAAGGAGTATATATTCCTAAATTCTATGATGTAACTTACAATGAAGATGGTACTATAAATGAAGTAAAACCTAATAAAGAAGGAGTACCGGCTAATCCACATAAGAGAATAATAAAAAATATGGACTTAGTTGAATACCCAGAAAAATTAATCGTTCCATTTATAGATACAGTTCACGATAGAATAGTACTAGAATTATTTAGAGGATGTACAAGAGGATGTAGATTCTGCCAAGCTGGTATGATATATAGACCAATAAGAGAAAAAAGTTTAGGTAGATTAAAAGAGATACTTGAAAAACTAGTTAAAAATACTGGATATGATGAGATATCTTTATCTTCTCTAAGTACGAGTGATTACAGTCAGTTATCAGAACTTACTGATTATCTAGTTGAAGAGTATACATCTCAAAATATTGGTATATCTCTACCATCACTTAGACTTGACAATTTCTCTATGGAAATTGCTGAGAAGATACAACAGGTAAGAAAATCAGGACTTACATTTGCACCTGAAGCAGGAACTCAAAGAATGAGAGATGTTATAAACAAAGGTGTAACTGAAGAAGACTTAGAAAATGCTACAAGAAAAGCATTTGAAATGGGATGGAACAGTGTTAAGTTATACTTTATGATAGGGCTTCCTACAGAGACTTATGATGATTTAGATGGTATAGCTAATCTTGCTTACAAAGTAATAGATATTTATAGAGATGTTAATGGTGGAAAATTAAGAAGAGCTTTTGGAGTAACTGTAAGTACTTCGACATTTGTCCCTAAACCATTTACACCATTCCAATGGCATGGACAAGATACAACAGAGCAAGTAAGAGAAAAACAAAGACACTTAGTTAAGAAATTAAGAAATGGAAATATAAAATACAACTATCATGATTCAAAAACTAGCTTAATGGAAGCTGTTATAGCTAGAGGAGATAGAAAATTAGGTAAGGTTATATATGATGCATATAAAGCTGGAGCTAAGTTTGATGGATGGGCTGAGCACTTTAAACTAGAGATATGGGAAGAAGCAATGAAAAATAATAATCTTGATATAGCATTTTATGCAAATAGAGAAAGAGAATATGAAGAAGTATTCCCATGGGATCATTTAGATGTAGGAGTTAATAAAAAGTTCTTAATAAGAGAAAATGAAAAATCAAAACAAGATGCTATAACAGTTGACTGTAGACATAAATGTAATGGTTGTGGAATAAATACACATACTATAGGAAAGGGGATGTGTTAATTATGAGTAAAACAATAAGATGTAAATTCAAAAAAGAAAATGATATGATATACATATCGCATCTTGATTTACAAAGATTATTACAAAGAGCTTTTAGAAGAGCAGAGATACAATTATCATATTCTCAAGGATTTAATCCTCATCCTAAGATGAGTTACGGACATGCATTAGCTTTAGGAACTGAAAGTCAAGGAGAGTATCTAGATGTTGAGATAGAAGATGATTTAGCTTGTGATGAATTTTTAAAGAAAATAAATTCAACTATGCCAAAAGGTATAGAATTTATAAAAGCTATGGAAATAACTAAAGATGTTCCTTCTTTAGCATCTACTATAGAGTATGGTGAATATATGTTCACTTTAGAGGTAGAAAAAGAATTATCTAAAGAGTTTGTTAAAACTAAGGTTGCAGATTTAATGAATGAAGAAGAAATAATAATAACTAAGAAAAATAAAAAAGGTAAGACTGTAGAAGTTAATATAAGACCTATGATAAAGAACTTTGATGTTATAGATGTAGAAGATAGAGTTATAACATTAGAAGCAACTATTTCTACAGGATCAAAGGCTAACTTAAATACAAATATATTTATACCTAAGATGTTAGAAACTTTTGGATTAGATATGGATCCACTAGATGTTGACATTTTAAGAAGAGAATTATATATAGTTGAAGATGGAGAGTTAGTAACTCCAATGTAGGAAAGAGGTGGATATCCACCTCTTTTCTGATATAGTGGGGCATGATTGTAGTGTATGTAAGTACTATATAGTAGACTTATCCATTATGGAATCGAATAAATTTATAGACATTTTATGTAATAAGAGAGAGAAGAGGAAGTGAAGTTTTTTTGAAAAATATTGTTATAGAGTCATTGGTTACTTCTCAGAAAGTAGCTGTTTTAGAAGATGGTATACTTAGTGAGCTTTTCATAGAGGATAGTTATAATATAAAAACTGTATCTAATATTTATAGAGGAGTTGTACGAAAAGCTTTAAAGGGGATAGAGGCTTATTTTGTTGATATAGGAACTGAAAAACTAGCTTATTTAAGTATGAAAAATAATGAGAGCATTAAATGCGGTCAAGATGTTTTAGTTCAAATAAATAAAGAATCTATTGGAACTAAAGGAGCTAAGCTTAATACTGAAATTAGTTTTGCAGGTAGATATTTAGTTTATATTCCATCTAATGATAGATTGACAATTTCTAATAAAATAAAATCTGAGAAAGAAAGATTTAGAATTAAAAAGATAGTCCAAAATATAGATAAAGACTTTACTGGAATTATAAGAACAGAAGCTATTGGATGTTCAAAAGAAGAACTAGAAAAAGATATAGAGGATTTAAAGTTTGAACATAACCGTGTTTTAAAAGAATTTAAATTAGGTATAGGGCCTAAACTTTTGTACAAAGATTTAGATTTTGCATCTAAGTATGTAAAGGATAATGTAAATGATAGTGTTGAAAAAATTATTGTTAACAATGAAGAAAAATATGAAGAATTAAAAAGTGTTTTAAATTATGTAAATAAAGATTATAAAAATAAGTTAGTTTTAGAAAATAATAAAGATGTATTTGATTTATATTCCGTTCAAAGTCAAATAGATAAATGTTTAGGTAGAAAAGTTTGGTTAAAAAGTGGAGGATATCTAATAATAGACAAAACTGAGGCGCTTTCGGTTATTGATGTTAATACAGGAAAGTTTACAGGAAACTCTAACTTAGAAGAAACAGTATATAAAACTAATATAGAAGCTGCAAAAGAAATATCTAGGCTTTTAAGAATTAGAGATATGGCAGGTATAATAATTGTAGATTTTATAGATATGCAAAAAAGTGAATATAAGAAAAACCTCATAGATATTTTGAGCAAAGAAACTCTAAAAGATAAAAGAAAAACAAATGTTATGGGTATAACCAAATTAGGGTTAGTAGAAATCGCAAGAAGAAGAGAAAAAGATTCAATAGATAGTTATTATCTTAAAAACTGTGATATTTGCAAAAGCGGTGAACGTATAAAATCTATAAATAGATTAATAGATGAAATTGAAAAAGAAGTTATGAGAGTTAAGGAGCATACTTCTTATAATCAAGTAGAAATAGAGTTAAATGAGAGAGTTTTTGAAGAAATAAATAAAAATCATAAACGAAAAATAGATGATATAAGTCGAAAATATAACATAAGTATATCTTTAAGTAAAAAAAGAGATATAGACTATGAAAAAATGAATATTATTTTTAATAGTTAGTTGACACAAACTATAAATTATAGTATTATTTATAAATGTAGTGCCGCTCAATAAAGGTCTTTAAATCTCTTAAGTGAGTACCTTTGATTGGCGAGTTTGAGACCGAGGAGGTGTATTTAATGTACGCTATAGTTAAAACTGGAGGAAAGCAATATAAAGTTGCTGAAGGAGATGTAATCTTCGTAGAAAAGTTAAACGCAAACGAAGGTGATGTAGTTACTTTAAACGAAGTATTAGCTTGTTCTAAAGATGGAAACTTAGTAGTAGGAGCTCCTACTGTTGAAGGTGCATCTGTATCTGCTAAAGTTGTAGAGCAAGGAAAAGCTAAGAAAGTTATAGTTTTCAAGTATAAAGCTAAGAAAGACTACAGAAGAAAGAACGGACATCGTCAAGCTTACACTAAGTTAGTAGTTGAAAAAATAAACGCTTAATTGTAAAATACCATGATAAAAGTTAAATATTATCAAAATGACGATTTCAAACTTAAAGGTTTTTGTCTTAAAGGACATGCTGATTATGCAGAGTTAGGCTCTGACATTGTATGTGCAGCTGTTACATCCAATGCTTTATCGGTTATAAATTCTTTGAGTATATTGCAAAAAATTGAATTTGATAAAGTAATAGGCCAAGAAGGTCATATTGAGTGTCTTGTTAAGGATAAATACTTAGATGATGCGCAATTGTTATTACAACATTTTCAATTAGCTATTAATGAAATTAAAAGGGAATACCCAAAAAATATAAAAATTCTAAAAAAGTAGGAGGTGACTCCAGAATGTTAAAAATGAACTTACAATTACTTGCATCTAAGAAAGGGGTAGGATCTTCTAAGAACGGTAGAGATTCTATATCTAAGAGATTAGGTGTTAAGAGATTCGATGGACAAGTTGTAACTGCTGGAAGTATAATAGTTAGACAAAGAGGAACTAAAATACATCCAGGAACTAACGTAGGTAAAGGTGGAGATGACACTTTATTCGCATTAGTTGACGGTGCTGTTAAATTCGAAAGAAAAGACAAGAAAAGAAAGAAAGTAAGTGTATACCCAGTTGCTGAGTAATACACATAGAAAGGAGTGTTCTTACACTCCTTTTTTAAATATAATAATTAATTTAAAATATATTCTTAAATAGAATTTATATTATAGATTGTGGCAAATATAAATAAAAAGCTTTAAAAAAGAAGGTGAATAAATATGTTTATAGATAAGGCTAGAATATTTGTAAAAGCTGGTAACGGTGGAAACGGATCAGTATCTTTTAGAAAAGAAAAATACGTTCCAGCTGGAGGACCAGACGGTGGAGACGGAGGCCGTGGAGGAAGTATAATATTTAAAGTTGACTCAGGACTTAGAACATTAATGGACTTTAAATATCAAACTAAATATTCTGCACCAGCTGGTGGAGATGGAACTAAGAAAAGACAAGCTGGTAAAAATGGTGAAGATTTAGTTTTACTAGTACCTCCAGGAACAATAATAAGAGATGAAGCTTCAGGTCTTATTATAGCTGACTTAAAAGAAGAAGGTGACGAGGCTGTAGTTGCGAGAGGTGGAAGAGGCGGAAAAGGAAACCAACACTTCGCCAATGCAATAAGACAAGCTCCTGCATTTGCAAAATCAGGAACTGATGGAGACGAAAAATGGATAACGCTAGAGTTAAAAATGATAGCTGATGTTGGTTTATTAGGATTCCCTAATGTTGGTAAATCAACATTCCTATCTGTTGTAACTAAAGCTAAACCAAAGATAGCTAACTATCACTTTACAACTTTAACACCAAATTTAGGTGTTGTTCAAACTAAGTTTGGAGATAGTTTTGTACTTGCAGATATACCAGGACTTATAGAAGGTGCGGCTGAAGGTATTGGTTTAGGACATGACTTTTTAAGACACGTTGAAAGAACTAAAGTATTAATTCATATAGTTGACATATCAGGTATAGAAGGTAGAGATGCTTTAGAAGATTTTGACAAAATAAATGATGAGTTAAAGTTATATAACGAAAAATTATCAACTAGACCACAAGTTGTTGTTGCTAATAAAATAGATATAATGGAAGACGAAAGTAACTTTGAAAACTTTAAAGATGAATTAGAGTCAAGAGGATACAAAGTATTTAAAATGTCTGCTGCAACTAGAGAAGGTATAGATGATGTTATAGCTTATGTTTCTCAATTATTAAAAGAAGTTGAAGATATAGAGTTAGTTTCAGAAGAAGAAATGTATAGACCTGAATTAGTTGAAGAAACAGAAGAAGGATTACAAGTAGAAATAGAAGATGGAGTATATGTTGTTACTGGTAAAGCATTAAGAAGAATAATGTACTCTGTTAACTTTGAAGATATGGAATCAGTTCAGTTCTTCCAAAAATCTATGGAATCTCAAGGTGTATTTGATAAGCTTAGAGAAATGGGCATAGAAGATGGAGATACTGTTAAGATATACGATATAGAATTTGAGTTCTATAATTAAAATAATTAAGACATAAAGAGGTGTACACATGTTAAAAGGAAAGCAAAGAGCATACTTAAGATCTATTGCTAACACTTTAAAACCTATAACTCAAATAGGTAAAGAAGGTGTTACTGAGAATTTCTTAGATCAATTAGAAGATATGTTAAAAGCTAGAGAAATAGTAAAGGTTTCAATATTAGAAAATGCAGGATTAGATGCAAAAGAAACTGCAAATGCGATATGTGAAGCTTTAAGAGCTGAATTTGTTCAAGCCATAGGGTTTAAATTCACTATATATAAGAAAAATGAGGAAAATCCTAAGATAATATTCCCAGGACATGAGCAAGCAAAAGCTAAAAAAGCTGTTGCAACTAATGTTACTAAAAAAGGAAAACCAACAAAAAGATCAGCTAGATAGTTATATAAATGCCCTAAATAATGTTATTTAGGGCATTTTTTTATTAAATAAAGTGATTTTTACTTAATTTTTTAAAATTTCAAAAAAAGTAGAAAAAACAGTTAAAGTATGTTAATATATTTTCAGTAATGGGTAAACGATATATTATGGTGGAATTATTTTGTATTATAAAAAATTAAAGTATTATTAAGGAGAAAAGACATGAGAGTTGTTATAATTGGAGCAGTAGCTGCGGGGATGAGTGCTGCTGCAAAGTTAAAAAGAAGTAAACCTGAATACGATGTTGTAGTTTATGAAAAAACTGATGTAGTATCATTTGGAGCTTGTGGACTTCCATACTTTGTTGGAGGATTCTTTGATGATCCTAAAAATATGATAGCTAGAGCTCCTGAGAAATTTAGAGAGAGTGGAATAGATTTAAATATATTTAATGAAGTAATTTCAGTAGATACAGAAAATAAAAAATTAAAAGTTAAAAATGTAAATACTGGAGAAACATTTATAGATTCTTATGATAAATTAATGATAGCAACGGGAGCTAGTAGTATAATACCTCCAATTAAAAATGTTAAACTTGAAAATGTATCAACATTAAAAAGTTTAGATGACGGAGTTAAAGTAAAAGAGTTAATGAATAAAGATGAAATAAAGAAAGTTGCTATAATAGGAGCTGGATTTATAGGTCTTGAAGCTGTTGAGGCTGCTAAGAAGTTAGGAAAAGAAGTGGTAGTTTTCCAATTAGAAGATAGAATATTACCTCAAGTATTTGATAAAGAAATAACTGATATATTAGAATCAGAAATAAGAAAGCATGAAGTAGATTTACGTCTAGAAGAAATAGTTAGTGAATTAGTTGGAGAAACTAAAGTTGAGAAAGTAGTAACAAACAAAGGTGAGTATGAAGCAGATTTAGTTATAATAGCTACAGGAGTAAGACCTAATACTGCATTCTTAAAAGATACAGGAATGGATATGTTGCCAAATGGAGCTATAATTATAGATGAATTTGGAAGAACTTCAATAGAAGATATATATGCAGCAGGAGATTGTGCAACTATACAAAATATAGTAACAGGACAAGATTCATATGTTCCTCTTGCAACTGGAGCTAATAAATTAGGTAGAATAGTTGGAGAAAACTTAGCTGGAGCTAACAACTCTTTCCAAGGTTCTTTAGGGTCAAGTTGTATAAAGATTATGGATATGGAAGCTGCGGCGACTGGACTTACAGAAACTCAAGCATCCAAGTTAGGAATAGAAGTTAAAGCTAAATTTATATCAGACTTTAACCAAACTAACTATTATCCAGGTAGAGATAAGATGTATGTTAAACTTGTTTATGATGCAAGTACTAAAGTTATATTAGGTGGCCAAGTAGCAGGATTTAAAGATGCTGTTCAAAGATGCAATGTAATAGCTGCTTGTATATTTGGAAAATTAACTACTAATCAATTAGGTATGTTAGACTTATGCTATGCACCACCATTTGCTAGAACTTGGGATATATTAAATGTAGCTGGAAATGTAAGTAAATAATTAATGAAAAAGCAGATTAAAATATTTTAATCTGCTTTCTTTATTTTACAACCATTTAAAAATATAATGATTATAAGAAGAAATATAAATTTTACTTATGATTTAAATGATAGTAAAATAATATTTGTGATTTGAAAATTGGACTAATATTATTAATATATGGAGGAATATTTATGGAAAACACAATGGAAGCTATTGCTACGAATAATTTATTAATAATATTTTCAGCAATAGTTATAACGGGAATTATATTAGGAAAATTAAGTGAAAAACTTAAGATTCCAGATGTAATATTATACTTAATAGCAGGAATTATAATAGGGCCAGCAGTTTTAAATTTAATAAGTGTAGACTCATTTCCAATAGAAAATAATTTAATATTAACTTTTGGATCAGCTTTTATACTTTATGAAGGTGGGAGAGAAGTTAATTTGAAAGTCTTAAATAAGGTTAAGGTGAGTGTAGGATTATTAGCTACATTAGGAGTTGTAATTTCGACTGTCGTAGTTGGGTTTGCAACGAATAAAATATTTGGGCTACCAGTTATGACATCTTTATTAGTTGGTGGAATAATTGCATCAACTGATCCAGCAGCCCTTATACCTGTCTTTAAACAAGTAAGTATAAAAGAAAAAATAAAGCAAACTGTAGTTAGTGAATCGGCTTTTAATGATGCGGTAGGAGCTATAATAGTAAGTACATTATTAACTATAGTTACATCTGGAAGTTTTTCAGTTGGAGAAAGTGCAAAAGAACTATTAATAGCGGTATTTGTAGGTATAATTATTGGAGTATTAGTTGGATATGTATTTTCAGTGCTTATATCTGATAAAAAGTGGGGAATATTTCACTCATATGCACCAATAATCTCTATTCTTAAAGTTGTATTAGCTTATGAATTAGCTACATTATTACATGGTAGTGGTTATATGGCTGTATTTATAGTAGGACTTATAGCTGGAAATAAAAAGTTATTTGGATTATGGGTTCCAGAAGAAGATTTTCAATCTGAATATCATTTTAGAGAAAGCATAGCATCTTTATGCCGTATGTCTATATTTGTAGTTTTAGGAACTCATGTAGATTTAGGAGCGCTATCTCAATATTGGTTACCTTCATTAATGGTAGTTATAGTACTAATGTTTGTAGCAAGACCTCTAGTAGTTTTAGTTTGTACTTTATTTGATATAAAAGCTAAGTGGAAAATGAATGATAAGTTATTTATGATGTGGGTAAGAGAAACTGGAGTTATACCTGCAGCTTTATCTGGTATAGTTGTTTCTATGAAGGTGCCTGGATATGAAGTGATTTCATCGGTAGTATTTATGACAATATTAATAACGCTTATAGTACAGGCTAGTACAACAAAACTAGTAGCTAAACAATTAGATGTTTTAGAAGTAGAAGATGAAAGTTTTGAACTTAAAAAAGTTGCATAAAAATATGAAAAAGGCAGTAGATAAATTAAAAATTTGTTTGCTGTTTTTTTATTTATAAAAAATAAAATTTCTGTTGACCCTAACACTATGTAATACTTTAATATGTTTTTAGGAGGGAAAAAGATGTATAAAGTAAATGAGATATCCAAATTAACAGGCGTAAGTATTAGAATGCTTCATCATTATGATAAAATAGGACTTTTAGTACCAAGTGAAAAAACAGAAAAAAATTATAGGTTATACAGTGATGAAGATATAAAAAAACTCTATCAAATATTAATATTTAAGGAATTAGAATTTCCTCTAAAGGAAATCAAAAGTATTTTAGAAAGTAGTGACTTTGATAGAAAAGAAGCTCTTAAGTTACAGAAAGATTTAATGATAAAAAAGAAAAAAAGGATGGATGAAATTATTCAATCTATAAATGAAGTCATTAATAATTTAGAAGGAGATAAAAAAATGAGTGAAAAGAATTTTAATGTATTTAATTATGAAAAAGTAAAAGAATATCAAAAAAAATATGAACATGAGACAAAAGCTAAATATGAAAAAACAAATGCTTATAAAGAATGTAGTGAAAAAACTTCTAATTATTCGGAAAATGATTGGAAAAGAATTTGTGAAGAAGCCAATTATATTTATAATGAACTGGCAAAATTAATGGATAGAAAGCCAGAGGATAAAGAGGTTCAAGATTTAGTTGAAAAATGGAGAAATCATATAACTGATAATTATTATGAATGTACTATTGATATATTTAGAGGATTAGGAATTATGTATGTAGCAGACAATAGATTTAAGAAAAATATAGACAAAACTAAATATGGATTATCCGAATTTTTAAGTGAAGCTATAAAAATTTATTGTGATAAATTTAGCACAATTTAAAAAAACGTATAATCTCGAAAGATAATAAAATCAATATGAATTTGAGTAAATATAATATTATTTATATAAAAACAATCAATAAATAAGCTTATATCGAGATAGACATTAAAAGGTAATGCGAATATAATGGTCTGAAAATTATTATTAAGGAAGGAATCTCGTTATGAGCAGTAATAAAAAGGTAACTATAGCATCGTTATTAGTAGCATTAGGAATTGTATATGGAGATATAGGAACATCGCCATTATATGTTATGAAAGCTATATTAGCGACTAATAAGGGATACATCTCTAATAACTTAGTATTAGGTGGTGTATCGCTTGTTTTTTGGACGTTAACACTCCAGACAACAATAAAATATGTAATTTTAACACTTAAAGCTGATAATAAAGGGGAAGGTGGAATTTTTTCTTTATACACATTAGTAAGAAAAAGAGCTAAGTGGTTAATAGTACCTGCAGTTATAGGTGGAGCTGCTCTTTTAGCAGACGGCATGATAACACCTCCTGTTACGGTAACTTCATCTGTTGAAGGATTAAAACTAATATGTCCATTAAGTACGAAAACAGTTGTTATAGCGGTTATTTGTATATTGATATTTTTATTTTCATTTCAAAGATTTGGAACAAATAAAATTGGTAAACTTTTTGGTCCTATGATGTTTGTATGGTTTTCTATGTTAGCTATATTAGGAGTATCACAAATAATAGATTATCCACAGATAATAAAAGCTATAAATCCATATTATGCATTGAATTTACTTTTTACAAGTCCAAAAAGTTCGTATATATTAGGTGCAGTTTTCCTTTGTACAACAGGAGCAGAGGCATTGTATTCTGATTTAGGACACTGTGGAAGAAATAATATATACTTTACTTGGGTATTTGTTAAAGTTTGCTTAGTTTTAAATTATCTAGGTCAAGGGGCATGGTTAATATCTAGAAATGGTCAACATATAAATGATAATCCATTTTTTCTAATAATGCCAAAATGGTTTGTTATACCTGGAGTAATAATAGCTACATTAGCAGCGATTATAGCTAGTCAGGCGCTTATATCTGGTTCATTTACATTGATATCAGAAGCTATAAAATTGAACTTATTCCCAAGACTTAGAGTTAGATATCCTAATGAGGAAAAAGGTCAAATATATATACCAGCAATAAATTATATACTAGGTGTAGGATGTATATTACTAGTATTATACTTTAAAAAATCAGAAAATATGGAAGCTGCATATGGTCTTGCAATTACTGTAACTATGCTTATGACAACTATTTTATTATCTCAATTTGAAAAATATAATAGAAGAAAGCCTATCTTAGGTATAGTTGTTTTAATTGTTTTTGGATGTATAGAATTAAGTTTCTTATATGCAAATTTATTTAAATTTTTCAGAGGTGGATATATAACCTTATTTATAGGTCTTTTCATAATATTTATAATGTACACTTGGATACATGGTTCACATATAAAACAAAAACATAATCAATTTAGTAAAATATCAGATAATATGGATAAGTTTGAAGCGATAGAAAAGGATACTGAGTTACCTATATATTCAACTCATACGGTATATTTAACTCAATCTCAAAATAGAAAGTATGTGGAAAATAAAATATTACATTCTATATTTAATAAAAGACCAAAACGTTCGAAATTTTATTGGTTTGTTCATGTGAAGGTAACGGATGAACCATATACAATGAATTATAAAGTGTATACTATAAAGCCAAATCAGATATTTAGTATAGAATTTGAATTAGGATTTAGGGTAAGTCAAAGGGTAAATGTCTTTTTAAGAGAAGTAATTCAAGATTTAATTACAACAGGAGAATTACAATTTATTCCTAAAGAATATATGATAAACAATAGTTGCGATAAGAATGTAGGAGATTTTAAATTTGTAATATTAGAAGAAATTTTATCTAATGAAAGTAATCTAACTAAATGGGACAATTTAATTATGAGTTTTAAAGTCTTCATTAAAAAGATTACAGTATCTCCAGAAAAATGGTTTGGAATTGATACAAGTATTGTAGAAATTGAAAAAGTACCTATAACAATAGGTAAAAGAAATAAAGTTAAGTTAACTAGAGTTCATTAAATTAAAATAGGCATAAGTAAACTAAAAAGTTTACTTATGCCTATTTTAATTTATTTTTAAGTTGGTTAGTAGTAAAATTTATATATCAAAGTAAATCAGATATATTTATAGTAGATATATACTTATGAAAGTCAATTTTAGAGAAGTATTTGAATGATGAAAACTATAATATTACCTAAAATATAAATTTTCAACAACATTTAAAATATTTCCTGGTAAATAATTTGATTTTTTTGTTACAATAATGATATTAATCATTGTTGTTAGTGTGGGAGAATAAAAATTAATTTAAGTTTATTTTTAAAGTTAATAGTTTAACAATTAATAGTTGATTGATAGAGATATATAGTGAGCTAAGATTGATTTGTATATAATAACAATAAAAAGAGATAAGTTAAAAGTTACCTATCTCTTTTTATTTAATATATTTAACAATAATCAGACTCATCAAACTTAAGTAATTTATTTAAGACTCTTTTAATAATGTCATAGCTAAATCCTTTATAAGCTAAATGCTGAGATATTTTTTGATATATTTTATTTCTATCTTCATTTTTAACTCGTTCATACCTTTTTTTAGCTAAGTGCATAGCATTCTCAAACTCAACATCAGAATCAATATCAGAAATAACTGAATCTATAGTACTTCTATCTATTCCCTTGTTATATAGATTTTGTCTTATTTTATTTTTACCACATTTATTTACTGATAAATTAGTATTAGTTATTCTTTGAGCTAAATCTTCATCATCTACAAAGTTATATTTTCTTAAAAAGTCTAAAACTTCTTCTATTATATCTTCATCAAAATCATTTGAAAGCTTATTTTTTATATTTTTTTCTGACTGAGGAGCCTTAGAAAGTATATTTAAAGCTTTATTTTTAGCTTTTATATACATCTCATCATGAAGCATACTTCTTAAAGTATCTTCATCTATTTCCATACCTTTCTTCAAATTCAATGTAAAGACTAATTCTTTGTATATACCCATAAAAAATTGTTCGTTTAAATATATATTAACTCTATCTTCCTTTTTTTTCTGAGCTTCTATTTTGGTTATTATAGCCATAAAAACCTCCCTTACTTAAAATATTTATACTTTAATATATTTTAAAATATGTACAAAATTATACAGCAAAATGTAGAATAATTGTATCTAATAAGTAAAAATTAATGATACAATATAAGTATAAAGGACAAAAGGAGATATTTGATGAGAATTGATGAATTAGTTTTAAAAGCTAGGAATATAAACAACCTAAAGTCAAATTTTCATAAAATGGGAAATGAGAAAATAAGAATAGGTATAATGGGAGGAACTTTTGACCCTATACACTATGCACATTTAGCAACAGCGGAATTTATAAGAGAAACTTACAATCTAGACAAAATAATATTTATACCAACGGGAAACCCACCGCATAAATCAAAATTAAGAACGGATAAGCTAGATAGATACAATATGGTGTTATTAGCCACAATGAATAATAATAATTTTGTAGTTTCTGATATAGAAATAAATAGAAAAAACAGGACTTATACAATTGATACATTAAAGGAATTACATAGATTATATCCAGATGCAAAGATATACTTTATAACAGGGGCTGATACTATTTGTGATATAGAGACATGGAAAAGTTTTTCAAAAAATTTTGAATTAGCAACCTTTATTGCAGCAAATAGACCAGGAGTAAATTCTAATGATGCTAGAGTTAAAATTGAGAAATTAAGAAAAAAATATGGTGCAAAAATAAGGTCTGTAACTGTTCCTTCATTGGATATATCGTCAACCTATATAAGAGAACATATAAAAGTTGGGAGATCTATAAAATATTTAATACCAGAATATGTAGAAACTTATATATGTGAAAAAAATATATACATAAATGGAGATGAGTAGATTTGGATTTTGAAGGTATAAAATTTAAGCTAAATAAAATGCTTCCAAAACATAGAATACTACACTCAGAAGGTGTAGCAGACTGTGCAGTAAAACTAAGTGAAATTTATGGATACGATAAAGACAAGGCATATTTAGCTGGGATGCTTCATGATTGTGCCAAATATTTAAGTCATGATGAAGTTGATTATTATGTAAAAAAATATGAAATATATTTAGATGAATATGAAACAGATAATTTAGCACTCTCTCATAGTGTAATAGGTTCGGTACTTGTTAGACATGAGTTTTTAATTGATGATATAGATATAATAACAGCCATTAGATATCATACAACAGGAAAAGCTAAAATGGATATTCTTGAAAAAATAATATACATTGCAGATTTAATAGAAGTAAATAGAGATTATCCAGGGGTAGATGAACTTAGAAAGCTAGTTTATAGTGGAAAAATGGAAGAAGCTTTATTGAAATCTTTTAACAATACCATAAAACTAGTCATAGATAGAAATCAAATTATACATCCAAGAACTGTAGAGGCTAGAAATTATATTTTAAATAAGAGAATATAATTTAAAATAAATAATCACAATATTAAAAAGAAATAGTAGTATATTAATATAATTTAAAAAGTGAAAATATTTTGAAAATAAGTTAATACTAATGATATAAATAACTATTAGTAAAGTTGGTTTTTTGTGGTATAATATAAAAACGCGAAAAATAAGGAAGGTAGGAATTTAACATGACAGTAGAACAAATGGTTAAAGTTATATATGATGCTATCGATGATAAATTAGGTAAAGATATATCTATAATAAAAGTTGGAGAAGTATCAAGCTTATGTGATTATTTTGTAATAGCAACAGCTGGATCTCAAAGACAAGTAAAAGCTATAGCTGATAATGTAGAAGATGAACTTACTAAGTTAGAAATAGAATCTAGAGGAAAAGAAGGTTACGAAACTCAAGAGTGGATATTACTAGATTTTGGAGATATAATGGTTCACGTATTCAATGAAGAAAATAGAGCATATTACAATTTAGAGAAAATGTGGAAAGATGCTCCATATGTTGATGTTGACACATTAGCATAATAATTATATAATTAAGAAATATAACAAAAAATTAAAATAGACTAGAGTAGTAAAATTAAATCTTTATTTCAGAGAGCTAGTGGAAGGTGTGAACTAGTATAAAGCTAATTTGAACTTGCTAGATAAAATCTATTTGACCGTGGTTGGTATAAAGACTAGTACAAGAGGGTTATTTATAAAATAACCAATTAGGGTGGTACCGCGAGTAATATCCTCGTCCCTAAACAGTAATGTTTAGTGACGAGGATTTTTTATATAAAAAATTAATAGGAGGCAAAACAATGAGCGTTTATAAACCAAATGAAGTTGAAGCTAAATGGCAAAAAACTTGGGAAACAAATCAGCAGTATAAAACAAACACTGAAGATTCATCAAAACCAAAATATTACACATTAGAAATGTTACCTTATCCATCAGGGAAAATACACATGGGACATGTTAGAAATTATTCTATAGGTGATGTTATAGCTAGATTTAAAAAGATGCAAGGATATAATGTACTTCATCCAATGGGATGGGATTCATTTGGACTTCCAGCAGAAAATGCAGCTATAAAGCATGGAATCCATCCTCATAAGTGGACTATGGAAAATATAGAGGACATGAAGGGTCAATTAAAGTTATTAGGATTAAGTTATGACTGGGATAGAGAAATAGCAACATCTACTCCGGAATACTATAAGTTTACTCAAGAAATATTCCTAAAGTTCTTAGAACATGGATTAGCATATAAGAAAAAATCTTTCGTAAACTGGTGTCCATCTTGTGAAACGGTTTTAGCTAATGAGCAAGTTGTACAAGGAGCTTGTGAAAGATGTGACTCTGTAGTAGTAAAAAAAGACTTAGAGCAATGGTATTTTAAAACTACTCATTTTGCAGAAGAATTACTTCAAGATTTAGATACTTTAGATGGATGGCCAGAAAAAGTTAAAACTATGCAAAAAAACTGGATAGGAAAGAGCACTGGAGCTGAAATAACTTTTGATATAGATGGAACTGATAAGAGTGTTACAGTTTTCACAACTAGACCAGATACAGTTTACGGAGTTTCATATATGGTACTTGCACCAGAGCATGAATTAGTAAAAGAACTAGTTGCAGGAACTGAATATGAAGAAGAAGTTGCAAAGTTTATAGCTAAAATGCATACTATGACTGAAATAGAAAGAACTTCTAGTGATTTAGAAAAAGAAGGTATGTTTATAGGAAAACATGTTATAAACCCATTAAATGGCGAAAAAGTAGAACTATGGATAGCAAACTATGTATTAGTTGACTATGGAACAGGTGCTGTAATGGCAGTTCCAGCTCACGATGAAAGAGATGGTGAGTTCGCTTCTAAGTATAACTTAAATGCAATTGAAGTTATAAATGAAGATAACATAATGATAAACTCTGGAGAGTTTGATGGAATGGAAGCTTCAAAAGCATTTGATGCAATAATTGCTAAATTAGAAGAAATGAAAATAGGAAAGAAAACAGTTAATTATAGATTAAGAGATTGGTTACTTTCTAGACAAAGATATTGGGGATGTCCAATACCTGTAGTATATTGCGATGAGTGTGGTCTAGTACCTGAAAAGAAAGAGAATTTACCAGTATTATTACCAACTGACATAGAATTTACAGGTAAAGGTGAATCACCACTTACAACTTCTAAGGCGTTTATGAATGCTACTTGTCCTTGCTGTGGTAAACCAGCCAGAAGAGAAGTAGATACAATGGATACTTTTGTTGATTCTTCTTGGTATTTCTTAAGATATATAGATGCTCAAAATACGAAAGAACCATTTGCTAAAGATGTGGTTGATAAATGGATGCCAGTTGATCAATATATAGGTGGAGTAGAGCATGCTATAATGCATTTACTTTACGCAAGATTCTTTGTTAAAGCATTTAATGAAATGGGAATGGTAGATTTTAAAGAGCCATTTAAAAATTTATTAACTCAAGGAATGGTTTTAAAAGATGGAAGTAAAATGAGTAAATCTAAAGGAAATGTTGTATCTCCTCTTGAAATAATAGATGAGTATGGAGCAGATACTGCTAGATTATTCGTATTATTTGCAGCACCACCAGAAAGAGATTTAGAGTGGTCAGATCAAGGTGTTGAAGGATGTTTTAGATTCTTAAATAGAGTGTATAGATTAGTAGATGAATTAGCAGATATAACTAAATCTGAAGCTACTTTAGGAGAATTAACTAAAGAAGATAAAGCTATGAGATTTACAATAAATGCTACATTAAAGAAAGTAACTGAAGATTTAAATGAGAAGTTTGGATTTAATACTGCTATATCTGCATTAATGGAATTAATAAACGAAATGTACAAGTACAAAGAGTTAGAAAATAGAAATGATGCAGTTATAAAAGAAGCTATAGAAACTATAGTTACAATACTTGCTCCATTTGCACCACATATAGGTGAAGAATTATGGACTATGATAGGCAAAGATGGAAGCATATTTGATATATCTTGGCCATCATATGATGAGTCTGCATTAGTTAAGGATGAAGTTGAAGTTGTAGTTCAAGTTAATGGTAAAGTTAGAGGTAAATTAAGTGTAGCTTCTAATATATCAAGAGAAGAAATGCAAGAAGCTGCAATGAACGATGAAAAAATAAAAACTTTAGTTGAAGGAAAAACTATAGTTAAAGTAATTGCTGTCCCTAAAAAACTTGTTAATATAGTTGTAAAATAAAAAAAAGGTCTTTATAAAGACCTTTTTTATTTAATATGATGTTAAAAATAAAACAATAAAAATTAATACAAAAAAGTAAGTTATCTAATTAAAAAAAGATGAGTTTTTTTATATTTTAAAATAAGAAAGCTATCAAAAATTAAATTTAATTTAAAAAATAAAAAATTTTTTTATGGGAAAAATAACAGGAAAACAGAAAATTCAATATGTTTGTAAATTTTTTGACAAATTAAAAAATTACAAAAAAATGTTTTCCTGTTGATTTTTAATAGAAAACTATATACAATAAAGATGTCAAATAAATAAATTAAATCTACACATTATGGGAGTGAACAAAAATGACTAGAGTTACATTAAAAGACGTTCAAGAAGCTAGAGAAACTATAAAAGATATAGTTAAAACAACTGATCTGTTAGAAAGCGTTAAGCTTAGCGAGAAGACTGGGGCAAACGTATACTATAAATGTGAGAACTTACAAAAGACTGGATCTTTCAAAGTTAGAGGGGCTTGTAACAAAATAGCAAGTTTAACTGATGAAGAGAAGGCAAACGGTGTTATAGCATCAAGTGCAGGAAACCATGCACAAGGAGTTGCATTAGGGGCTAAATTAAGTGGGATAAAGGCTACAATAGTAATGCCAGCAACTGCACCACTTGCAAAAGTTACTGCAACTAAAGGATATGGAGCAGAAGTAGTATTAGAAGGTTTAGTATATGATGATGCATATGCAAAAGCTGTTGAAATACAAAAAGAAACTGGAGCAACTTTCTTACATCCATTTAATGACAAATATGTTATGGCTGGACAAGGAACAATAGCTTTAGAAGTATTTGAACAATTAGATAATAAAGTTGACACTATAATATGCCCAATAGGTGGTGGGGGAATAATAGCTGGTATAGCAACTGCTGCTAAAGCTTTAAACCCAAATGTTAAAATAATAGGTGTTCAAACTGCAAATATACCTTCAATGAAAGAGTCTATAGAACATGGACATGTTACAACTGCATTCAAAGCTACTACAATAGCAGATGGTATAGCAGTTAAAACTCCAGGTGAATATACCTTTGAGATAATAAAAGATTTAGTTGATGAAGTTATAGTTGTTGAAGAAAGCGAAATAGCTCAAGCTATGCTATACTTATTAGAAAATCAAAAATTAATAGCTGAAGGTTCAGGAGCAGTATCAACAGCAGCATTATTAAGTGGAAAATATAAACCAGCTAAAGATGAAAACGTTGTATGTATAATATCTGGTGGTAACGTAGACGTTAATACTTTATACAGAGTTATAGGAACTGCATTAACTTCAGAAGGTAGAAGATATGTATTTAAAACTAAAATACAAGATAAGCCAGGTGGATTAGCTGAGTTAACTCAAATAATAAGTGGATTAAATGCAAATATATTAAGTGCTAATATGACTAGACCTCCAAAAGAAACTCTTGGAAGTTTATATCTTGAAATAGAATTAGAAACATTCAACCAAGAACACAAAGATAAAATAAAACAAGCTGTAGAAGCTGCAGGATTTGTAATAGAAGATTAATTTGTGATATAATGGGTATGAAAATAAAAAGTGGAAATTTATGGATTATATAAATTTCACTTTTTATCACAAAATTGTATACAGTGTGTACGATTTAGTTGTATAATATTATAGAAAAAAGTATAATATAAACACAAAGTTAAATAAGAAAAGGAGAGATTGGATCATGAAACAAGTAATACATACTGAAAAGGCTCCTAAAGCAATAGGACCATACTCTCAAGCTATAAAAAATGGAAATATGGTATTTGTATCAGGACAAGTTCCATTTAACCCAGAAACTATGGAAATAGTAGAAGGCGGAGCTAAAGAGCAAGCTGCTAGATCATTAGAAAGTTTAAAAGAAATATTAGCTGCATCTGGAGCAACTTTTGCTGATGTAGTTAAGACTACAGTATTTATAAGCGATATGAATGATTTCGCTGAAATAAATGAAGTATATGCTTCTTACTTCGGTGAAAACAAGCCTGCAAGATCTTGTGTAGAAGTTGCTAGACTTCCAAGAGATGTTAAGGTTGAAATAGAAGCTATAGCTATAGTAAAATAATAATTGACTTCAAAATGACCATGCCTCTATTGAGTATGGTCATTTTGTAAGTTAGACAAAACTTGGAAATCATTTCCATATACAAAAGAAAAAGACAATTTGACGAAGAGAGGTATTAATTAATGGCTAAAGATTATAGTGTATTTGATGTCGTAGGACCAAACATGATAGGTCCATCAAGTTCGCATACAGCAGGAGCTGCTAGACTAGGAAAGATGGCACTTAAAATAGCAGGACAACCTGTTAAAAGTGTAAAGTTTTACTTACATGGATCATTCGCTGAGACATATAAAGGACACGGAACAGATAAAGCATTAGTTGGAGGAATTTTAGGATTCCAACCAGATGACGCTAGAATAAGAAATTCTTTTGATATAGCTAAAGAAAACGGTGTTGAATTTGAATTTATAAAAACTGATTTAGGAGAAAATGAACATCCTAACACTGTTAAGATGGAAATGACTTTAGAAGATGGATCTACTGCAGAAGTAAAAGGTGCTTCTATAGGTGGAGGAAATATAAAGCTTACTGAAATGGATGGATTACCACTTGACTTCAATGGTGCTAGACCAGCAGTTATACTTGAAATAAAAGATATACCAGGAGCTGTATCTTTCGTAACTGGACTTCTTGCTCATAATAATAAGAATATAGCAAACATGTCTACTAATAAACCAGCAGGAGCTGATTATACATTTGTTACTATAGAAACAGATGAAGCATTAGACAAAGATGTATTAGATCAATTAAGAAAATTCGAAGTTATAGCTAAGGCTGTAGTTTTAGACAAATTCTAATTAGTGAGGAAGGGTGACAGAATATGAAATATAACTTTACAAGTGGAGCAGAATTAATAGAAAAATGTAATGAATTAAATATGACTATAAGTCAATTATGTATAGAAAGAGAAGCTGAATTAACTGGAGCTTCTAAAGAAGAAGTAAGAGCAAAAATGGCTACAAGCCTAGAAATAATGAAAAAAGGCGTTGAGAGAGCTGTAACAGAAGATATAAAGTCGGTTGGTGGACTAATAGGTGGAGAAGCTAAAAAATTAGAAAACCACAGAAACACTCAAAAAACTGTTTGTGGTGGATTAATGAATAAAGCTTTAGCTGCTGCAATGGGAACAATGGAGGTTAATGCTTCTATGGGTCTTATAGTTGCTGCTCCAACAGCTGGTTCTTGTGGTATATTACCAGGAGCTATAGTTACTATAGGAAAAGAGTATGGATTTAGCGATGAAGAAATGATAGATGCATTATTCACAGCTTCAGCTATAGGTGCTATAATAACAAGAAATGCAACAGTTGCAGGTGCTGAAGGTGGATGTCAAGCTGAAACTGGAGCTGCTGCTTCAATGGCTGCTGCTGGTATAGTTGAGTTAATGGGAGGAAGTGTAGAAGCTGCTGTTTCTGCTGCATCTCATTGTTTACAAAATGTAATGGGATTAGTTTGTGATCCAATAGCAGGACTTGTTGAAGTTCCTTGTCAAGGAAGAAATGCTATAGGTGTTGCAAATGCTTTAATATCTGCAGAACTTTGTTTATCTGGAATATTAAATATAATACCATTTGATGAAACTGTAGAGGCTATGTATAAAGTTGGTAGAGGACTTCCTATGGAGTTAAGAGAAACTGCATTAGGTGGAGTTGCTGCAACTTGTACAGGTAATTGCTTAACTAAGAAAATATTTGGATAATAAAAAAGAGGCATATGCCTCTTTTTTTAATATCTTCTTTTACGTCTATGAGTACTTTTTTTATTGGAATAAATATTTTTACGTTTTTTACTTGAGTAAATATTCTTTTTACCTGAGTAAATATTTTTCTTTTTATTGTACATATAATTTCTTCTTTTATTTCTTCTTATTTTCTTTCTAAGTAGAACTAGTAATATAAATAAGACTACTAATCCTAAAACTACAGCTAAAGCAGAAATTATAAACTTAACTATTTTATTATTTAATATAGATTTAAAAAGATTAGTTACATTATTTTGAGCAATTAACGGTATATTTGCAATTGGTTTTTTATCATCATCTTTATAAACCTCTAATGTACCAACTGTATCCCCTTTTTTTATAGGAAGTTTAAAATCATTTAATTTGACTTCAGTTTTGTAAGTTGGATTTTCTTCATTCTTATTAATAACAGTATAATAACTATACTTTGGCACATAGTCTAATTTTCTTTCCTTAGAATACCAAATTGATTTTGAACCTGTATAAGTAGATTTATCTATTGACTTTTCAGATTTAAAATTATTAAATCCATAATCTAGAAGTGTTCTACTATCTACATATAAATTTGTATCACCATCAGCTTTAAATACTGCTGAAATTAATCTCATATCATCTTTTTTTGCACTAGATAGTAAGCATTTACCTGCATCGTCTGTAAATCCTGTTTTTATACCATCAACTATATTATATTGAATATCGACCATTTTACCATCATATGGTATTTGACCTGAACCAGTTAAAAACTGGTTAGTATTTTTTAAAAACCTTTCTTGGTAAAGTGGGGTTGCAGGTATTCTCATCATTTTTGTACTTACTATTTTTCTAAACACATCATTACTCATAGCCTCTCGTGCCATTAAAGCCATATCATATGCAGATGTATAATGTTGAGTATCTGGTAATCCATTAGCATTGTTAAAATGAGTATCAACAGCACCTATCTTTTTAGCTTCCTCATTCATTAACTTTGCAAATTCAGGAACTGAACCACTTACATGTTCTGCTAAAACTACAGCTGCATCATTTGCCGAAACTAGAAGTAAACCATCTAGCAATTGTCTAACAGTAAGTTTTTCTCCAGGAACAAGGTACATACTAGTACCGTCGATATGACCTATATTTCCAACGGTTACAACTTCATCTAGGTTTTTTACATGCTTTAGAGTAACATAAGCTGTCCACATTTTTGTTGTAGAAGCTGGATACATTTGAGCATGAGGATTTTTTTGATATAAAATCTTACCACTTGTATAGTCCATCAATACTGCATAGGGAGCAGATATATTTGGTGGGGGAGTTTCAGCGAATGAAACACTATTAAATGCAAAGATATTAACAAAGGTTAATGCAAATGCTAATAATATTGAAACTTTTTTTATCATTTTTTGTCCTCCGATTGTAAACTTATATTTTAGTATAACATATTTATGTCAATAATCAAATTTGAAGGAGTGATAAAATGAGTAAAATTAGAAAGTTTTTCCCAATTTTAGTAATAGTGTGTATAATATTTGTGTTTTTTATCAAAAACATTACCCCTATATTAAAAAATGATAATTATATTGTTAGTCAAGCAGAAGATAAAAAAGAAATCAATAAAAATCTTGAGCCAGTACAAAAAGATGAGGATTTAAACATGGATAATTCAGAAAAAATAAATACAGTAAATAAAAAAATAACTATATTTATAAGTGGAGAGGTAAAATCTCCAGGAGTTGTTGAACTATATAGTGAAGACAGGTTGATGGATGGAGTAAAAAAGTGTGGAGGAGTAACAGATGAAGCTGATATGAATCGTATAAATCTTGCTATGAAAATATCTGATGAAGGACATTATATAATTCCTAAAATAGGAGAAGAGATTGAAAATGTAAAAGATAAAGGGAAAGAAACTGTAAATCAAACTCAAAATTTAAATGATAATAAATCTGAGCAAAACAAAGAGAATAATAAGATAAATATTAATAACGCATCTTTAATAGAGTTAGATTCTTTACCTGGAGTAGGTGAAGTTACGGCTCAAAAAATTATAGATTATAGAGAAGAAAATACGAAATTTAAATCTATAGAGGAGATAAAGAATGTTAAGGGTATAGGTGAAAATAAATTTAATAATTTGAAAGATTATATTAGTATTTAATAAATTAAAAATTATGTTATTATTAATAATGTAAGACTTGCAAGGGAAGGAGACATATATTATGGAAATAATGAAAAAGCTTACAGATATGACTACATCAGGAGGATGAGCAGCTAAAATTGGGCCAGAGGTACTGGCTGGAGTATTAGCTCAACTACCTAAGAATACATCAGATAAAAAAGAAAATTTATTGGTAGGACTTGAAACATCAGATGATGCGGCAGTATATAAATTAAATGAGAATACAGCACTTATACAAACATTAGATTTTTTTACACCTATGATAGATGACCCATATGTATTTGGTCAAATAGCAGCATCTAACTCATTATCAGATGTTTACGCCATGGGAGGAAAGCCTTTGGTTGCTATGAATATAGTGTGCTTCCCAGCTTGTCATGATATGAATGTATTAGCAGAAATTTTAAAAGGTGGGATGGACAAAGTAAAAGAAAGTGGAGCCTTATTAGTAGGTGGACATACTGTTGATGACAAAGAACCTAAGTATGGTTTATCAGTTTCAGGAGTAGTTCATCCAGATAAAGTATTATCTAATGCAACAGCTAAAGTAGGGGATAAACTGGTTATTACTAAACCAATAGGAGTTGGTATTTTAAATACAGCTATGAAGGAAGGTTTAGTTGATGAAGAAACTTCTAAAACTGTAGTTGAGACTATGGTACATTTAAATAAATATGCAGCTATGAGTTTTGAAAATATAGATGTAAATTCAGTAACAGACATAACTGGATTTGGACTTTTAGGGCATGTACTTGAAATGGCAAAAGCATCGCATGTTAGTATTGAACTTGAAGCTAATGAAATTCCTGTATTAAATGGAGCAATTGAAATGGCTAAAATGGGAATAATACCAGCTGGTATGTATAGAAATAAACAGTATATATCTAAGGATGTATATTTAGAAAATATAGATGAATCAACAGAAGATATACTATATGATCCTCAAACATCTGGAGGATTATTAGTATCCGTACCTGAAGAATTTGCTCAAATACTAGTAGAAGACATGAAAAAAAATGGTTCTATAGAGGCAAAAATAATAGGAACTGTTATTGAAAAAAATAATCATTATATAACAGTTAAGTAAAAGACTTATAGGGGGAGTGTGGCTTTAATGAACAAAAGAGAATTATTTGCTCAATTACCGTCAGTAGATGAAGTGTTAAATCAAGAAAAAATAATAGATGTTTTAAATGAATATCCAAGAAATATTTTACTTGAAGCTATAAGAGAAGCTATAGAAGAAAAGCGAAGAGAAATAGTTGACCTAAATCAATGTGATTTTGATAAATTTGAGATATCAATAGAGAAAATAGTATTAAATGTTATAAATAAATGTAATGTGAAATATTCATTATCTCTAAAAAAAGTTATAAATGGAACAGGTACAGTACTACATACAAATTTAGGGCGTTCGCTTTTAAGTGAGAGTATAAAGGAAGAGCTTTGGGAAGCTGCATCTAGATACTCTAACTTAGAATATGATATAGATAAAGGTCAGAGAGGTTCTAGATATACACATCTTACAGAAACTATAAAAAGATTAACAGGGGCTGAAGATGTTTTAGTTGTTAACAATAATGCAGCAGCTGTACTATTAGTTTTAAGTACTATGGCAAAAGGTGGAGAAGCTATAGTATCAAGAGGTGAACTAGTTGAAGTTGGAGGGTCTTTTAGAATACCAAGTATAATGTCATTAAGTGGAGCCGATTTAGTAGAAGTAGGTTCTACTAATAAAACTCATTTAAAAGATTATGAAGAAGCTATAAATGAAGAAACGAAAGTATTAATGAAAGTTCATACAAGTAACTATAGAATACTTGGATTTACACAAAGTGTAGAAGTTGATGAGTTATGTGAACTTGGGAAAAAGTATGACTTACCGGTTATAGAAGACTTAGGCAGTGGTGTATTTTTAGATGTTTCAAAATATGGTCTTAGCTATGAGCCTACAGTACTAGATTCTATAAATAAAGGTGCAGATATAGTTACTTTTAGTGGAGATAAAATGCTTGGAGGACCACAAGCTGGGATTATAGTTGGTAAAAAAGAATATATTGAAAAAATGAAGAAAAATCAACTTACAAGAGCCTTAAGAGTAGATAAGCTTACTATATGTGCTCTAGAAGCTACATTAAGAATGTATTTAGATGAAGAAAAGGCAAGAAAAGAAATTCCTACACTAAAAATGTTAACTTATTCAATGGAAGAATTAGAGGAAAAATCAAATAAACTATACTCCAAGATAGAGTACTTAAATAAATATGCAGATATAAAAATAGAAAATGGATCATCTCAAGTTGGAGGTGGATCTATGCCTTTAGAGTTAATAGACTCTAAGGTAATTACCATAACTCCAAATGAAATTAATGTAGCCATGTTAGAGAAAAAGTTGAGATTAGGGGATGCTCATATAATAGCTAGGGTATATGATGATAAGTATGTATTAGATGCTAGAACTATATTTGAAGATGAGTTTGAAATAATTAAAGAAGAATTAGAAAAAGCTTTAATAGGAGGGTAAATATGAAAAACGTAATAATAGGTACAGCAGGACATATAGACCATGGAAAAACAACTCTTATAAAAGCTCTTACAGGGAGAGAAACTGATACATTAGCTGAAGAAAAGAAAAGAGGTATTTCTATAAATTTAGGATTTACTTATTTTGATCTACCCAGCAATAAAAGAGCAGGGATAGTTGATGTACCAGGGCATGAAAAATTTATAAAAAATATGCTTGCAGGGGCGTCAGGGCTAGATATGGTTTTACTAGTTGTTGCAGCTGATGAAGGGGTTATGCCACAGACCGTAGAGCATATGGATATATTAACATTTTTAAATATTAAAAATGGTATGATTGTATTAACTAAAAGTGATACAGTAGATGAAGAATTTAGAGAGTTAGTGAAAGATGATATACGTGAAAAAATTCAAGGAACTTTTCTAGAAGATGCTGAAATAATAGAAGTTGATTCTATATCAAAGCGTGGTATGGATGAACTTATAAATAAGATAGATAAAATGACTGATGAAATAGAAGATAAAAATTTAGAAGCTCCAGCAAGACTTAATATTGATAGGGTATTTTCTATAAAAGGATTTGGAACTGTCGTAACAGGTACTTTGATAGAAGGTAAGATAAGTATAGATGATGATTTAGTTGTATATCCAAAAGAACTTAAAACAAAGATAAGAAGTATACAAGTACATGGAGAAAGTGTAGAGACTGCATATGCAGGGCAAAGAACAGCTATAAATATATCTAATGTAAAAGTTGAAGAGATTCAAAGAGGTGATGTGTTAGCATCTGCACATTCTTTAGAAGAAGCTATGATGATAGATGTTAGACTAAGTGTAGTAAAACACACAGATCAAGGGCTTAAGCATTGGGATAGATTAAGACTTTATCATGGAACAAGAGAGATTCTTTGTAGAGCAGTTCCTTTAGAAGTGGAAGAAATAAAGCCTGGAGAAAGTGGGCTAGTGCAACTTAGACTAGAAGAGAGTATAGTAGCTAAAAAAGGTGATAAATTTGTTGTTAGAAGATATTCGCCTATGGAAACTATAGGTGGAGGAATAGTAATAGATACTAATCCAAGAAAACATAAGAGATTTGATCAAACTGTTATAGATGCTTTAAAAATAAAAGAAAAAGGTGAACTTACAGATATATTAGAAGCTTACCTTAAAAATAACTCTAGAAGCTATCCAAATATTAAAGAGATAATGAGTTATAGTGGAGAAAGTGAAGAAAATATAAAGAAAGCCTTAGAAAAGCTTGTAGAAGAAGGTAAAGTTGTATGTATTAATAATATGTACATGCACAGAAATCAATATAATAAACTAAAGGAAAATACAGAAGAGGAACTTAATACATACCATAAGAAATTTAGACTTAGAAAAGGTATGTTAAAAGAAGAAGTAAGGTCTAAAATAGAAAGTAAGTTTAAAACAAGAGAGTTTGACATTTTATTAGATATGTTTATAAATGATGAAATTATAAAAGTAGATGGAAATATAGTATCACTAAAAGACTTTAATGTAATATTAAATGAAAAACAATTAAAAATAAAAGATGAAATTGAAAAAACATTATTAAATTCGGGGCTTAATAATATCTTAACTATTGAAGATATAACAAATAATAAAAAAGAATATGAAGAAGTTTTAGAATCTTTATTAGGAAATACAGTTGTAAGACTTGAAGATAATTATATAATGTCTTCTAAAATTTATGAAGATGCTAAATCTAGATTAATTAAATACCTAGAGGAAAATAAAGAAATAACTTTAGGAGATTATAGAGACCTAGTTAACTCAAGTAGAAAAAATTGTATGATAATCCTTGAAGATTTTGATAGAAATAAAATAACAAAGAGAATCGAAAATAAAAGAGTATTATTTTAATTAGAAAAAAGGTGTATAGATATCTATACACCTTTTTATTTTTAATTTTTTATAGTAAAGTTTGAGTCTATAAGTTTAAAAGAATCTTTTAACCCTGGAGTTAAATATATTTCTTTATTCTTAGTAATAAAAATAGCTTCTGTATTAGGAAGAGACTCTATCAACTTAATACCTTCTTTTGTACCAAGTGAAAAAGCTGTTGTTGAAAGTGCATCGCAATTCATTGAGTTATTTGAAATTATTGTTACACTGCTAAGTTCATTTTCTACAGGATAGCCTGTTTTAGGACTTAGAATATGATGATATATTTTTCCATCTTTTTCTATATATCTTTCGTATATCCCAGATGTAACTATTGAATTATTTGTTGTAGCTAAGCTTCCTATTGAATTACCTCTAGGTTTTGTTGGGTCTTGAACTCCAATATTAAACTTATTTTTACCATCTTTTGTTCCTAATGTATAGATATTACCGCCAAGATTTACTATTGCACCTTCTAGTTTTTGAGTTTCTAGATATGATATAACTTTATCAGCGGCATATCCCTTTGCAATACCACCTAAATCTATTTTTGATCCTTTATGTTTTAACATAACACTATTATTTTTTTCATCTAACAATATATTTTTATAGTTTATTGTAGGCAAAACTGAATTAATTTCTTCTTGAGAAGGAACCCTTGCTTTATCATTTCCTATGTTCCATAATTGAACTAATGAACCTATAGATACATCGAAACTTCCGTGAGATAAATCTGAAAAATCAAGTGAAGTTTTGATTACATTGAATGTATCTTTTGAAACTTTTGTAAAAGATTTACCTGCATTTTTATTAATTTTAGAGATATCGCTAGATACTGTAGAAGGATTCATTTTATTGTCTACATCTTTTATTATATCTTCGCATTTAGATAATACTTTATTTGCTTTTTTTTCATCTAATTTAGTATATAAGGTTACTTCGTTTACAGTACCGAGATAGTACATAGTTTTAGAATATGTATTTATTTTTCTATTAATTATGAAAAAGGTAGATATAACTATTAAAGCTATAATAGCTATAGAAAATTTAAGTTTTTTATTTTTCATGGTGTTTCCCCTTTATATTTATGATATATTTAATTATATTATATATGCTAGGAGGAGAAAAATGAAGAAAAACGATTTTTTTCTTATTTTAGTTATTGCTATAGTTGTAGGCTTATTCTTTACTTTTAATCACTTTAAAAATAATAAAGGTGATAAAGTTGTTATATATGTAGATAATAAAGTTTATAAAGAGGTTCCTCTTAACAAAAATGAGGAATTAACTATAAAAACTAAAAGTGGCTACAATAAAGTTAAAGTACATGATGGAGGAGTTGAAATTGAAGATGCTTCGTGTCCAGATAAAGTATGTGTAAAAACTGGGTTTGTAAACAAATCAAACAAAAATATAGTTTGTATACCTAATAAGGTTAGTATAAAGATAGTTAGTAATGAAAAAAATGATATAGATGTAATATCGAATTAAGAGAAGGTGATTATATGATTAATATAGGAAATGATTGGGATGAATTGTTAAAAGGAGAATTTGAAAAGCCTTATTACTTAGAGTTAAGAGAGTTCTTGAAAAATGAATATAGTACAAAGATTATATATCCAAATATGTATGATATTTTTAATGCATTAAAATATACTTCATACAAAGATACTAAAGTCTTGATATTAGGTCAAGATCCTTATCATGGAGAAAATCAAGCTCATGGACTTGCTTTTTCAGTAAAACCTGGAGTTAAGACACCTCCATCTTTACTTAATATGTATAAGGAATTAAATTCAGAGTATGGATGTTTCATACCTAATAATGGATTTTTAGTACCATGGACTGAACAAGGAGTACTTTTACTAAATACAGCTCTTACAGTTAGAGCACATGAAGCTAATTCTCATAAGGGTAAAGGATGGGAAATTTTTACTGATAACATAATAAAACTATTAAATGAAAGACACGATCCAGTTATATTTGTTCTTTGGGGAAACAATGCAAGAAGCAAGAAAAAGCTAATTGATACTCAGAAACATTATATTATTGAATCTGCTCATCCAAGTCCATTATCAGCAAGTAGAGGTTTTTTTGGGTCTAAGCCATTTTCAAAAATTAATGAAATTCTAATTAGTCTTGGAAAAACACCTATAGATTGGCAGATACCTAATATATAATAGCTTATGGATTTATCCATAAGCTATTATATATTAATAATTTTATAGTAAGATAGGTGTCAAAAATTTTTGGATAAAATATTTTTGAGGCATAACTTAAAATTTAAAGTAAAAATATGAAAATGTTTGCTAAAAATAGTTGAAAAATTTTTTTTGCTATGATATTATAAATATGCAAGTGAGAAAACACCCCATGGGGGTGGATGGGTGCTGGTGTGCCCTCTAGTCTTCAAAACTAGTATGAGGAGTTAAGAGCTTCTTGGGTGGGTTCGATTCCCACGCACTCCCGCCAGTAAATAAAAAGTAACTTCAAATTTGAAGTTACTTTTTTATTTTATAAGATTATTATTTTTATTTATTATAAATTGATTTAAACTATCATCCCAAATGTATAATTCTTTTGAAACTTCTTTTGGTAAATCACTATTGGAATTTGAGGTAGTGCATACATAAAGAATTTTAGGAGTAATATCATCTAAAAAATCCATTGTTGCAGATAATGTGTTTTTATTATCACTTTCAAAATTTTCTAATTCTATATATAAATCTTTTTTTAATTTTGATTCATATGTAAATTTATCTTTATAAAAAATTTCTATAAATTTTTTATGGTTTAAATAATTGTCCTTATTTTCTAAATTTTGTTCAATAACTAGGAAATCTTTATAAAAATAAAAATCATCAACTTTTTCTAAATTATCCACTATACAATCAAAAGAGTATGTAGCATCTTTATTTTTTTTGTAAAAGGCTATAAAACATTTATTTTGAGGTAATGTTATAGTAAAGGCCGTAAAGTTATTTGGATCATTTTCAATAGTTTTATGTATTTCAAGTTGCATATAATCTATATATTTTATAAAATCTTCTTTATGAGTATCTTTTAAAATTTGAACAATTAAATTATAATTATCATTACTAGATATGGCTTCCAATATAGAGGATTCTTCGATGTTTCCATTATCGGAATTTATATCTACTATTAATAAGAAAGAAACAATTATATTTACAATTAGAATATAAAATAGAAAATTTATTAATTTATTCAAAGCATCACCCCTATCTATAAACTAATATTAAATTATATTCTTATAGATAAAAAAAATTACATAAGGAGAAACAGTCATTATGGAGAAAAACTTTAAAACGAGAACAAGTCTTATAATAGGACAAGAAGGATTAGAAAAGTTAAAAAACTCAAATGTTATAGTATTTGGAGTAGGAGGAGTAGGAAGCTTTGCAGCTGAGGCTATAGCTAGAGCTGGAGTTGGAAAGATGACTATAGTTGATTTTGATGATGTTGATATAACTAACATAAATAGACAACTACCGGCACTACATTCAACTATTGGAAGAAATAAAGTTGATGTTATGAAAGAAAGAATATTAGATATAAATCCAGATATAGATATAAAGGCTATTGTGGCTAAGTATAGTAAGGAAAATAGTGATAAACTTTTATATGAAGACTATGATTACGTTATAGATGCAATAGATATGGTTACATCTAAAATACATTTAATAGAAAGTTGCGTTAAGAAAAATTTAAAGATTGTAAGTTCAATGGGTATGGGTAATAAATTAGACCCTACTAAGATTGTTGTTACAGATATTTATAAAACTCAAATGTGCCCACTTGCTAAAGTTATGAGAAAAGAGCTAAGAGATAGAAAGATAAAAAAATTAAAAGTGGTTTACTCAACAGAACAACCAGTTGAACTAAAAGAAAAGATAATGAATGGAAAAAAAGTAACTCCTGGAAGTATATCTTTTGTGCCTTCGGTTGGAGGACTTACTATAGCTTCGGTAGTAGTTAACGATTTAATAAAATAAATAAAAAAGCATCTCTAATAGTATAGCAAAGTGAAAAGGTATATTTTATCATCGAGCTAGTTTTAGATGATGCTTTTTATTTAGTTTTTGAATTAATCTGGAGGAGAAGTTGTAGTTATTGTATTTCCGTCGCTATAAAAAGATATATGACCTTGTTTGTCAGTTCTATAGACTTTTGTGTTAACTTGAGCTAATCTTAATAATGTGTCTTTATGAGGATGCCCATATGTGTTGTCATACCCACAAGATATTGCAGCTACATCTGGAGTTGTTGATTTTAAAAATTCTTCAGTCGAGGAGTTTTTACTTCCGTGATGAGCTACTTTTAAAAAATCTATATCATTTAGATTGAAATTGTTTATCATTTCAATTTCATTTTCTTTTGTAGCATCTCCAGTAAATAAAAATGATTTGTTTTTGAAGTCTAATTTAAAAACTATAGAGTTTGAGTTACTATCTTCGTGGGTATAAGAAGGATTTAGAATAGTTAATTTTAAATTATCCTCTAAATTTATGATATCACCTTTAGATAAGTATTGAGGTTTTATGTTTTTCTTATTACAAGCTTGCATTAAATTGTAGTAAGAATCATTATTAGTATTTTTATTTGGAAGGTAAAGTTTTGAAACTTTAAATTTGTTTATTACATTATCTAAACTTCCTATATGATCAGTATCTGGATGTGTAGCTATTACTAAATCTAAGTTCTTTGCCTTTTTAGATTTAATAAATTTACTTATAATAAGAGAACTATCTTCATTACCACCATCTACTAATATATTTGTGTTTTTGGGTGTTTGTATTAAAATACTATCACCTTGACCTACATCTATAATATGAATAGATAATAGATCTTTTTTGCCACAACCTACTAAAAGTGTTATTATAATAAATATTAAAAACGTGATTTTTTTCATTTTTCACTCCAATCATTACCTGTTTATATTGACTATTTAAAGACAATATTAAAGAGTATAATAAATTATTTAATATTTTAGACTATTATTTGAAAGTTAATTCAAAATATTTAAAGATGATTAATTAAGATGAAAAATGTAATATATAAAAAGTATCAAAAGGAGAGTTAGTTATGATTTTTAAAGAGATTGATATAGATTCGTATAAGGAATTAAGACCGTTTTTTAATTCTGTAGATTACGAAGCTTGTGAATATTGTTTTACGACCTTATATATGTGGAGGGATATGTATAAAACTAGTTATTATATAGAAGATGATTTTGCTATAATAGTTGGTGAATATGAGGGGGATAGATTCTCTGTATTACCACTTGCTAAAAAAGATAAAATTCATAAAGCAATAGCTTTTATGATAAATTACTTTAAAAATGAAGATCATAGAATATATTTAAGAGCTGTTACTAAAGAAGTGGTTGAACTTTTACAAAAAGATTATCCGGGTAGATTTGAATATATAGAAGAAAGAGATTATTTTGATTATGTTTATGATGCTGAAAGTTTAAGAACTTTAAAGGGAAGAAAAAACCAGAAAAAAAGAAATCATTTAAATTACTTTATCAAGGAGTATGAAGGAAGAGTTGAATATAAAAAACTTGATAAAGAAAATTTTGATGATTGTATAACTCTTTTAAAAGCTTGGACTGTTAACAAGGAAGAAAATGGAGATAAAGAAGAAGGAATAGATGATGAGTTTGTTGCTATAAAGAAAATATTTGATCATTATGATGTTTTAAGAGAAGATGTTAAAATATCAGGAATTTATATAGATAATAAATTAGAAGCATTCACTATAGGTGAAAAAATAAATGAACATATGGCTGTAATACACATAGAAAAGGCTAATCCAGAAATAAGAGGATTATATCCATATATAAATCAACAATTTTTGGTGAATGAGTTTCCAGATGTAGAACTTGTAAATAGAGAAGAAGATTTAGGACTAGAGGGGCTTAGAAAAGCAAAACTTTCATATCATCCATGTAAGTTTGTAGAAAAATATACTGTTACGGAGGCATAGTATGGATATAAGATATGCTAAAGATGGAGATTTAGAGAATATAAAAGATATATGGAACTACTGTTTTGGTGACGAAGAAGCTTTTGTTGACTATTATTTTAATAATAAATACAAAGCTAAAAATACAATACTAATTGAAGAAGGTGGTGATTTAATGTCATCTCTTCAATTAAATCAATATAAAATAAAGTTAAATAACAATACATATGATACTTCATATATAGTAGGGGTATCAACATATCCAGATGCTAGAGGAAAAGGATATATGAAAGATATGATGGATTTTTCATTAAATGAACTTTATAAAAAAGGGCAATTGGTTTCACTGCTTATGCCTATAGATTATAGGCTTTATAGAAAATATGGATATGAACATTGCTATGATCAAATAGAGTATAAATTAGATATAAATGATTTAAAACAATTTAAAATAAATGGTGATTTTGAAAAAGTTAAAGATACAAATATAAAAGATATGATTAATATTTATAATGATTTTTTAATTAAAAATAATGGTTATGTAGTCAGAGATGAAAATTATTATAACAACTTATTTAAAGAAATTAAATGTGAAAATGGACATATGTATATACATAAAGATGAAAACTATGATGGTTATATAATATACTTTATAATGGAAGATACTATGTTTGTCAGAGAAATATGTTATAAAAATATAAATGCTTTAAATTCTATGTTGAAATTTATATTTAACCATAATACACAGTGTAAAAAAGTTACGATTAGATCATCTATAAACGATAGTATAAGATATATTTTGCCTAATTTAAAGACTAGCGAAGTTAACATAAATCCATTTATGATGGGTAGAATTATAAATATACAAGGATTTATAGATAGTTTAAAAATAAAGTGTAACAATTTAGATGAAGCTTATATAGGAGTTGTAGACAATCAAATTGAACAAAATAATAAAGTATTTAAATTAAAAGTTAAAGACAATAAAGTTAGTGCTCAGGCAATTAATGAAAGAGCTGATATAACCTTAAGTATAAATAATATTAGTCAGTTGGCTTTTTCTTATATAACATTAGATCAAGTATTATTTTTAAATAATATAGAAAAAAATAAAAAAAATAAAAAAGCTATTGATTTATTGAATGGTATTTTTAATAAATCAAACAACTATATAAATGAATATGTTTAATAAAAAATATCGTAAGTAATTGTTGCTTACGATATTTTTATAGAGAATTTTAAAAATAAATATATTTACATGTGTCAAGACACCTGTTAAAATAATTTTGAAGTCAAATTATCTTAAGGGGGGATTATGGGGAATATTACTAAGTACTTAAAAGGAATTTTTTTAATTTCAGCAGTTTTACTATTCGTAGTTGGTTGTAGCTCGGTTGAAAAAAAAGAAGAAAAGAATGAAAATAGTAAAGAAAAAGATTTTTCAGTAGGAATTGTACTAGGTGAAGGAGGAGCTAATGATCAAAGCTTTAATCAATCTTCATTAGAGGGTTTAGAAAAGGCTAAGAAAGATCTAGGTATAGATGGTATATATTTAGAGTCAAATCAAGATTCGGATTATGTTCCTAATATAGAAACATTTATAGATAAAGATGTTGATTTAATAATAGGAGTTGGATATACAACAGCAGAATCTATGTTAAATGCAGCTAAAATGTATCCGGATAGAAAATTTGTGATAATTGACCACAATTATAAAGAAGAAGGACAAGAAATACCTAAAAATATGATAAGCGTTACTTTTGATGAAAAAGAAGCTTCTTATTTAGTAGGGTTAATAGCAGCGAAAATAAGCAAGGGTAACAAGGTAGGATTCATAGGAGGTATGAAGATACCGAATATAACTAGATTTGAAGAAGGTTTTGAAGCAGGAATAAAATCTGTAAATTCTGATATAAAACTGGTATCTCAATATGCGAACTCATTTGACGATTCAAGTTTAGGAAAGTCTATAGCGAATCAAATGTATTCAAAAGGTGTTGACATAATTTTTTCAGCAGCTGGTGGAGTTGGAACTGGAGCTATTGAATCAGCCAAAGAAAATAATAAATATGCTATAGGAGTAGATATGGACCAAAATAGTTTAGCTCCTAACAATGTCATAACCTCGGCTATGAAAAGAGTTGATATAGGGGTATTTGACATCATATCTAAAATCAAAGGTGGGAGCTTTGAAGGTGGAAAAGTAGTTGTTTATGGATTGAAAGAAAATGCAGTAGGAATAGCGCCTTCTACATCAAAAAATGTATCTAAAGAAGTTTTGAATTTTGTTGAAAATAAAAAACAAGAAATAATAGATGGAAAAATAAATATCAAATAATATAAATAAGAGTATAGGATAAAAATTTATTCTATATTTTTTATTATGGATTTAAAAAAGTATATATGTGCATACTCTAGAAAACTAATAATTAGGAGTTGGACATGAGAAGGCCATTATTAATAATATTTATTATAATTTTATTTATGAGTTTTTTTATAACTAATATGGAAATTAACAAACATAGTGAAAAGAATCAGTTTATAAAGATAGAAGGACTTGTAAAAAATAAAGTAAGAAAAGAAAAATATAATCAATATTATATAAGTGATTATGTAATAAATGATTATTCTAAAAAAATAAACATAAAACCAGGGGATATAGTAGAAGTAAGTGGAAAATTTAAATACTATAAAGAATTAAAGTTTGAAGATTTTAATTATGGAAGATACTTAAAAAGTAATGGATATGAAGGAACTATAGATATAAAATCATATAGGATATTAAATAAAAATGTAATTTATTATAATATATTTAAATTTAAAGAAAGAATAAGTAAGTCTATAAAATATTTATATAAAGATAAATCAAAGTTTATAAATTCTATACTAATAGGAGAAAAAGAGAATATAGATAAAGAAACAAAAGAAATATTTTCAAAAACAGGGGTAAGTCACATTTTAGCTTTGTCTGGACTTCATGTAAGTATTTTGATAACAATAATTGGATATAGCATTGGAGGAATAAATAGTTTTTATAAGCTCATATTAATTTCTATAATTTTGTGTATTTATAGTATCATGGTAGGTCAGTCACCATCCATAGTAAGGGCTATTTATTATAGTTTAATATCTTATATGGGAATATTTATTTTTAAAAGGCCAGATGGTATATCTAGTTTATCTTTTATAGGTACAATTTTATTAATAAATAATCCATATATAATCTATAATATGAGTTTTCAATTGTCTTTTTTAGCAACATTGTCTATAATATATTTCTATGGTTATATAAATTCTAAGATTAAAATTAAATTAGTTGCACTTACTATATCAGCAAATATACTTACATTACCCATGATATATTTATATTTCAAGAATATATCATTAATTAGTATTATTAGTAATATAGTCGTAGTGCCTTTTTTGAGTATAATTATATATATAAGTATTTTAAGTGCTATAATATTACCGATAAGTTTGACATTGTCAAAAATTATGGTTATAATAAACAGCCTTATAATAGATTTTATAAACCAAACTTTAGAAATGCTATATAATTTGAAATTTAGCTATATAGAATTTGATGAAGTTAACAAATTATTTGTAATTACGTACTACATTTTGGTAGGAATATATATGATATATAAAGAAATAAAGACGATAAAGGAGCAAGAGAATGAATTACAAGGATATCATCAAAAGCATGAACAACAACGAATTTAAAAGTGTATATCTTTTCTATGGAAGAGAATTTTATCTATTGGAAAATGTAATTAAAACTTGTAAAAAAAGTTTAAATGAAAGTATGATTGATTTTAACTTAGATATCCTTGATGGAAAAGAGTTAACACTAGATCAAGTTTTAAGCAATGCAGAGACGTTACCATTTATGGATGAGCGAAAAATTTTAATAATAAAAGACTTTGAACTTTTAAAAGGAAAGAAAAAGAATTTTTCTGATAGTGATGAATCTGAACTTATAGATTATTTAGATAAAATACCAAGCACTACTGTAATTGTTTTTATAGTATATGGAGATGTAGATAAGAGAAAGAGCTTAGTTAAGAAAATAAACAAGGTTGGATTAGTAAATCACTGTGATAAATTAAGTGATATGGATCTTTTTAAGTGGGTTAAAAATAAATTTAAGCAAAAAGAAGTTGTTATAAACGATTCAGAAGTAATGTATTTTATAGAACAAGAAGGATATAGGGATAAAAACAGTGAAAAGACCTTATCTGATTTAGAGAATGAGATAAATAAAATAAGTTCTTTTGTAGGAACAGGAAACAACATAACTAAAGAGGTTATAGATAAACTATCTCAGAAAAAAGTAGAAAATGATATATTTAAATTAATAGATGAGATAGGAAATAAAAATTCTTCACATGCTATGAAAATAGTTACAGATATGATTTTAGAAGGTGAATCAGTACTTGGTATATTTGCTATGGTTTCAAAACAATTTAAACTTGTTATGCAAGCAAGACAACTTCAAGTACAAGGATATTCTTCTAAGGTAATAGCAGAAAAAGTTGGAGCACATCCTTTTGTAATTACTAAAGCACTAAAACAAGGAAGACTATTTTCAGATGAAGTTGTAGTAGATATGCTAAATTTTATACTAGAAAGTGATTTTAAAATAAAAAATGGGTTGATGAGAGATACTCTTGCATTAGAAATACTAGTAAGCAAGTACTGTCAATAAAAGGACTGTAAAGTTTTACAGTCCTTTTTATATTTATAATGAAAAGAAAATACACAAAAGAAAAGACCCTTGATAAAATCAAGGGTCAATATCTATATCTAAACGGATAATTAAGCGTTCATTCCGTTTAATTTTTGAGCTAATTTAGCAACTTTTCTAGCTGCAGCGTTTTTGTGTATAGTTCCTTTAGAAGCTACTTGAGATATTCTCTTTTGAGCGTATTGGAATCTAGCAACAGCCTCTTCTCTGTTTCCTGCAGTAACAGCTTCTTCAAACTTTCTTATAGCAGTTTTTATTTGAGATTTTCTAGCTCTATTTAAAGCAGTTTTCTTTTCGATAACTTTTATTCTTTTCTTTGCTGATTTTATGTTTGCCATCCGGTTCACCCCCTCGTGAGTAGTTTATATTATTCATCGTCAACATATTAGATTTTAACAGAAATAAATCTAAAAATCAAGGATAATTATTATTAACTTTTTAATATCTTTCCATTTGACTTTTTAGATTATAACCTATATCAAGATATTTTACAACCACGAAATTAATTATTCTAAAAAATTTTAAATTAACTTTATTTGGTTATAAAATTATAAAATTTGTTAACAATCTTTAGTATGATTTAATTTAAACTTTTAAATTGGAGGAAGTTTTATGATAAGTTTAAGAACAGATTTAGCACTAGAAGCTAGAGAAATATATGAACAAGGAAATGATGCTAGTAATATTCCTGGAGTTAAAATAGATACAAAAGAACTAGAAGATTGTATTGTAACTAAAGTAGAAGTTTTAGATGAACAAGGTGCCCAAATTATGAATAAGGGAATAGGAATTTATACTACTATAGAAAGCAAACTTATGAAATATGATGATGATGAATCAAGGGAACAAGTTATAAGCTACTTAAAAGATGAGCTTATATCAATACTTGGAAATGACAAGACGAAAAAAACTTTAGTTATAGGGCTTGGTAACTGGAATATAACATCTGATGCACTAGGGCCTAAAACAGTATCTAAAACCTTAGTAACTAGACATATATTTAAAAATTATAATAAAGATTATGATGATGATTTTACAGAGGTTTCGGGACTTAGTCCAGGGGTTATGGGAATTACAGGAATTGAAACAAGTGAAATTGTTAAGGCTATAGTAGAAGCTACAAATCCAGATAGAGTAATAGCAATAGATGCACTAGCCTCAAGAAAAATGGAGAGGGTAAATTCTACAATACAAATTTCAACGGCTGGAATATCTCCAGGAGGTGGAGTTGGAAATAAGAGAAAAGCTTTAAACAAAGAATATTTAGGAGTAGATGTAATTGCAATTGGAGTTCCAACAGTAGTTGATGCAGCTACATTAACTAGCGATGTATTAGATCTTGCTATTGATAATTTAATGGAACAATCAAAGGAAAGTGAAGGATTTTATAACATGCTAAAACAATTGAAAGAAGATGAAAAATACCATCTTATAAAAGATTCACTAGAACCATATGGTAAAAATCTAATAGTTACTCCAAAAGATATAGATGACACAATAGAAAATCTATCAATAATCATAAGTGAAGGATTAAATAGATCGCTTCATCCAGGGAGAACACTAAATTAAGGAGGATAAAGTATGATATCAAAAAAAATTATAAGTATTGGACTTATAACATCAGTTGTATTTACTATTTGTATAAAAACCTCGTATGCTTTAGAAGATGAAAAACTATTAAACTTTCTTATAAATACTAGTTATCCAGAAACAAAATTAGAACAACCAAAAGATGAGGAAAACAAAGAAAAAGAAGAAGAAAATAAAAAAGAAAGCAAAGAAGATAAAAAATCAAGCAAAAAAGAAGATGAATTTGTAAAGATGTACGTTGGAGAAGAAAATTTACCAACAGAAGAAAGTTCTAATGAAGTGGCTGTTACAAATGGAAAATATGTAGATAATGTATTGGTTACAAAAGAACAACCTAATATTCTTATATATCATACGCATGGTGGAGAAACTTATGCAAATAGCCCAGCAGGTAACTATCATTCAGATGATAAAGTAAACTCTACTTTAGAAGTAGGAGCAACATTGACAAAAGAGCTAAGCAAAAGAGGAAGATCGGTAGTTCATAATACTACATATCATGATTTACCAGAGTTTGTTGGAGCTTATGGGAGAAGTTTAAAGACTATAGAAACTATGCAAGCAAAATATAGTAGCATAGATATGATAATAGATTTACATAGAGATGGTAGAAAACTCGATAGTAAAGAAGCAGAAAAGAATTTTCACGATACTTGTACAGCCAATATAAATGGTGAAAATGTAGCTAAATTTATGTTTGTTGTAGGTAAAAAGAGTGAAAACTATGCTCAAAACTTAAAGCTAGCTCAAGAGATTACTGCATTTGCAGAAAGTAAATATCCAGGTGTAACAAGGCCAGTAGTAACAAAAGACAATGGAAGATACAATCAATTTAAATCTAATAAACCTCTTTTAATAGAAGTAGGGGGACAAATGAACACTATAGAAGAAGCTAAAGCTTCTACGAAATATATAGCAGAAGTTTTAGATGAGTTTTTTAAACAAAAGGGCGCATAGGTCTATACAATGAGTCGAATAGAGAGAAAACAAGAAGAAAAAAATAAAAAAAGGGTAAGAAGAGCTGTCTATAGACTTCTATTTCTGTGTATGATGATATGTATACTTAGTATAAGTACATTTTTAATAGATAAAGAAGCAACTCTTATGATAGGAGAGATAAACACATATAATATAGAAGTATTTGTGAAGAACATAGGTAAGTCTATATTTGAAAGTTATAAAGATATAGAAGAAAAACTAAGTAAACTTAATAATTTAAAATAATATTAGGGTTATCATTTTGATAACCCTAATATTATTTTAAATAATAGAAATTTAAATTGCTGTATCAATATTTACATAATTGGGGATATATTATAAAATAAAAGTTATGATAATAATAAAAGGAGGAGAAAAAGGTGGACAACAAACAAAGTAGAACGAGAAATTTTAGTATAATAGCACATATAGACCATGGTAAGTCTACCTTAGCAGATAGATTAATTCAATATACAGGACTTGTTAGTGAAAGAGAAATGAAAGATCAATTACTTGATAATATGGATCTTGAAAGAGAAAGAGGAATCACTATAAAGCTTCAAAATATAAGATTAGTTTATAAGGCTAAGGATGGACAAGAGTATTTCTTAAACTTAATAGATACTCCAGGACACGTAGACTTTAACTATGAGGTTTCAAGAAGTTTAGCAGCTTGTGAAGGTGCGTTACTTGTAGTTGATGCAGCACAAGGTGTTGAAGCACAAACTTTAGCTAATGTTTACTTAGCACTAGATCAAGACTTAGAAATATTACCAGTAATAAATAAAATAGATTTACCGAGTGCAAGACCGGATGAAATAAAAGCGGAAATAGAGGATATAATAGGACTTGATGCAAGTGAAGCTCCACTTATATCAGCTAAAAGTGGATTAAATATAGAAGATGTACTAGAAGATATAGTTAAAAATGTACCTGCTCCAAAAGGAGATACAGAAGCTCCATTAAAAGCATTAATATTTGATTCATATTATGATGCTTATAAGGGTGTTGTAGCTTATGTAAGAGTATTTGAAGGTACAGTTAAAAAAGGTATGACTATAAAAATGATGAACACTAATAAAAAGTTTGAAGTAACTGAAGTTGGTGTTATGGCTCCGGGGCAAAGAGAGTTAGACGAATTAGCTGCTGGAGATGTTGGTTATATTGCAGCTAGTATAAAAGATATAAGAAGCTGTTGTGTTGGTGATACAATAACTGATGCTGATAATCCGACTGATGAACCTATGCCAGGATATAAAAAAGCAACTCCAATGGTTTACTGTGGTATATATCCAGGTGAAGGAGAAAAGTACGAAAACGTAAGAGATGCATTAGAAAAACTTCAAGTTAATGATGCAGCACTTGAGTTTGAAGCTGAAAGTTCAGCAGCTCTTGGATTTGGATTTAGATGTGGATTCTTAGGACTATTACATATGGAGATAATCCAAGAAAGATTAGAAAGAGAATTTGATCTAAACATAATAACTACAGCTCCATCTGTTATATACAGAGTAACAAAAACTGACGGAGAAGTTGTTATGGTACAAAATCCTGCTAACTTACCAGAACGTGATGAAATAGATATTATAGAAGAGCCTATGGTAAAAGGAGATATAATAGTTCCTAAAGATTATGTAGGTACTGTTATGGAACTATGTCAAGAAAGACGTGGGGACATGATAAATATGGAATACATAGATGAAAAAAGAGTTATGCTTCACTATGATCTTCCATTAAATGAAGTTGTTTATGACTTCTTTGATGCCCTAAAGTCTAGAACAAGAGGATATGGATCGCTAGATTATGAGTTAAAAGGATATGTTCCTTCTAAACTTGTAAAATTAGATATTTTAATAAATAAAGAACAAGTTGACGCACTAAGCTTCATAGTTCACGAAAGTAAAGCTTACTCAAGAGGTAAGTCAATGTGTGAAAAATTAAAGGGTGAAATACCAAGACATCAATTTGCTGTACCTATACAAGCAGCAGTTGGTAATAAGGTAGTTGCTAGAGAAACTATAAGTGCACTTAGAAAAGACGTACTTGCTAAGTGTTACGGTGGAGATATATCTCGTAAGAAGAAACTTCTTGAAAAACAAAAAGAAGGTAAGAAACGTATGAGACAAATAGGATCTGTTGAGGTTCCTCAGAAAGCATTTATGTCTGTATTAAAATTAGATAGTTAAAAAATAAGTGTATTGTTTAAACAATACACTTATTTTTTTATGAAAATTTATTTTAAACATTTTATTTTATTTATATCCATAGAAAAAATTGATTGAATAGAGAAATTAACTTGCATTAAGTAACTAGAAAAATTTAAAATGGTTATTATAAAAATATGAACATTTATTAAATAAAGATTCACAATATGAAGAAAACGTTACCTATATAAATTTATTATTTAAGTAGTAAATAATAAATTTATATAATTAGTATATTTAAATATCAAAATGTATGTAATTTTATACATGTTATATTTTAAATTACATACATTTTTAATTTTTAAATAGAAAGCAAAAATACTAAATTTTTTTCTTGTAAAATGATATTTAATACTTAAATTATTTTAAAATATTAAATCATTAGAAAATTTCGAATTATAAGCAATGATATTAATTTGCTTTAATAAATAATTAGTAAATTGTTATCCTAAAAACTTAAATAAACAGGAATTATAAGTATACTATAAAAAAAAAAATAAAAGTGTCGAAATGTATTGTTATTTAATAAAAAATGTAGTAATATTCATATTGGACATTTTAATAACGCAAAATATACAAGGAGGAAAACGATGAGCAACAAAGGACTACAAAAGACTTTAGGTTTTTCAGCAGCTCTTTCTACAGTTGTTGGTATGGTTATAGGTGGAGGGGTATTCTTTAAACCTCAAGCTATATATTCAGCAACAGGTGGAGCTCCAGGATTAGGTATGTTAGCTTGGGTTATAGCTGGTGTTATAACAATAGCAGCAGGACTTACAGCGGCTGAAGTTTCAGCAGCAATACCAAAAACTGGTGGGATGATGATATATATCAAGGAGATATATGGTGACAGATTAGGATTTTTAACAGGTTGGATGCAAGCGGTATTATTCTTCCCAGCTACAGCAGCAGCTTTAGGTGTTATATTTGCACAACAAGCAGCTACTTTAATTGGACAAAGTGAGAAAAATATGGCAGTTGTATTACCAATAGCGATAGGAATTATATTATTTTTAGCAATATTAAACACAGTAGGATCTAAATTAGGTGGAACAATACAAACTGTAGCGACTATATGTAAATTAATACCATTAGCGCTTATAATAGTATTTGGATTTATAAATGGATCAGGAGACAACTCTATAACAACTCCATTCATAGGTGAAAATTTATCTATGGGAGCTGTTTTAGGACAAGTTTTAATAGCAGCATTATTTGCTTATGATGGATGGATAAATGTTGGTTCTATAGCAGGAGAAATGAAAAACCCAGGTAAAGACTTACCAAAAGCTATAGTTGGTGGTTTATCAATAGTTATGGCAGTTTATGTAGTGATAAACTTAGCTTACTTATGGGTTGTACCAGCTAGTGAAATGGCAACTGTAAGTGCTCCGGCAGCATTAGTTGCAGAAAGAATATTTGGGCCAATAGGTGGTAAGATAGTAACTATTGGTATATTAATATCAGTATTCGGTGGATTAAACGGATACCTATTAACTGGACCTAGAGTAACTTACGCATTAGCTTGTGAAGGTACATTACCATTTAGTAAAGGATTATCTAAGTTAAATAAAGGTGGAGTTCCATCAAATGCTATATTCTTAATGGCAATACTTGCTTGTGTATATGCATTATCAGGACAATTCAACTTATTAACTGACTTAACAATATTCATAATATGGGTATTCTATGTACTAACTTTCGTAGGAGTAATGAAGTTAAGAAAAGATCAACCAAAATTAGAGAGACCTTATAAAGTTCCTCTATATCCAATAATACCATTAATAGCTATAGCAGGTGGATTATTCGTTATAGTTAACCAATTAATGAACAACACATTAATAGCTGCAGGTGGATTAATAGTTACAGCTATAGGATTACCTGTATATTCAGTAATGTCAAAGAAAAATAATAACTAATTAATATATAGAGAGATAGTATTTAAAATACTATCTCTTTTTTTTGTATAAAAATAAACTTACTTAATAATACTTTATATGAAAATATGAAACTCACTTTACTTTTTAGTATATACACGTAGAATATGGAAATTAAAAACTTTAATCATTATAAAATTAAAAAATTTATGTATAATATGTATCAATTATATTTTTAGTTTTAATATTTTATTAATTAATAAATATAAAAAGTTAATTTCACAATCAAATGATTGATTATAAGGTTAGGATATATATAAATTAAGGTATAATAAAAATAATGAAATATAAAATTCGAAGGAGAAATTATGTTAGGACTATATATACATGTACCATTTTGTGCGCAAAAATGTTATTACTGTGATTTTAACTCATATAAAATTAAGAGTAATGAAAAAGAAGACTACTTAATAAATATAGAAAGAGAGATGCATCTGTACAAGGATGAATTTAAGGACAAGTATTTTGATACTGTATTTTTAGGTGGAGGAACACCTAGCATATTAAAAGCAGAGGAATTATCAAGGTTATTTTATAAATTACATGAAAACTTTAATATAAAAAAAGATGCTGAAATAACAATTGAGTGTAATCCTGGAACAATTAACAAAGAAAAGTTAAAATTTATGAAAAAAATGGGTATAAATAGATTAAGCATTGGACTTCAGGCAGTGCAAAATTACCATTTAAAATCTATAGGAAGAATACATACATATGAAGAGTTTGAGAGAAATTACTATGATGCTATAGATGTTGGATTTAACAATATAAATATAGATTTGATGTATGCACTTCCTAACCAAAAGGAGGATGAATGGAGGGAAACATTAAATAAGATTATAAGTTTAAATCCGTCACACATATCAGCATACTCTCTTATATTAGAAGAGGGAACTAAGCTTTATGATATGTATGAAAATAATGAATTTAAACTTTTAGATGAAGATACAGATATAAAAATGTATGAATACACTATAAACACATTAAAGAAATATGGATATAATCAGTATGAAATTTCTAATTATGCAAAAACTGAAAAGGAATGTAAACATAATATTATATATTGGAAATGTGATAATTATTTAGGATTAGGTCCTGGAGCATCTGGATATATAGATAATAAAAGATATTCTAATGTAGAAAATTTAAAAATCTATAACGGTAAGATTAGTAAAAATCTAAAACCTATAAATGAAGAGATTCAATTAAGTGAAAAAGATAAAATAGAAGAATTTATATTTATGGGACTTAGAATGAATGAAGGTATAAACTTAGATGTATTTAAAGAAAGATTTAACATTGAATTTTTAGATCTGTATAAAGATATTTTAGATAAATTAATAGAAAATAAATTGTTAAAAGTAGATGGCTCAAATATAATGTTAACGCAAAAAGGAAGAGAAATTTCAAATAGTGTATTCATAGAATTTATAAATTAATTAAAAAGTGTTGACAAAGAAAAATTAAAGTGTTATAAAATATATATAATCTTTTAGCACTCCAACTAAATGAGTGCTAACAAAAGAGGAGGCTTTTGATTATGACGGAGTTAAATGAAAGAAAATTAAATATCCTTAAAGCCATAGTCAAAGATTACATAGATACTGCAGAAGCTGTAGGTTCTAGAACTCTTTCTAAAAAGTATGAGCTTGGAATAAGCGCAGCAACTATTAGAAATGAAATGGCTGACTTAGAAGAAATGGGATATTTAATACAACCTCATACCTCCTCAGGAAGAATACCTTCAGAAAAAGGGTATAAGCTTTATGTTGATTCACTGATGAAAGAATATGAATTAAATACTGTTGAAAAGCATTTAATTGAAGAATCAATAAATAAGAATATGAATTATATGAATGATTTAATACATGAAACATCTAAGTTAATATCAAAGTTAACTAACTATACAACTATAGCTGTTACTAAAAATGTATCAAATCTTCAAAATATAAAACATATTCAATTGGTTGGATTAGATGAAAAAAGTATAGTTTTAATTATAGTTACTGAAAAAGGAGAAATTAAAAATACAACTATTTCTACTAATACATATATTGATCAGGCAAAGCTAAATTTAATATCTGATAAGCTTACAAGAAAGTTAGCAGGAAAAAATATTTGCGAGATTGATGAAGAGTTTTTAAATTATATTAAGTATGAAATTGCTGAAAACTCTTTAATTATCGATAAGCTTGTAGAATCATTAAACTTTGGCATTGAAAAAAATGAAACTTCAATATCATTAAGTGGAGCAACTAATATTTTTAATTTTCCTGAGTTTAGTGATGTCGTTAGAGCTAAAACATTTTTAACTATGTTAGAAGAGAAAGATAATATATCCAACATGTTAAAATCAAAAGGAATTCAAAAAGAAAACTTAAATATCATTATAGGTAGTGATAATCAATGCGAGGTAGCTCAAGATTGTAGTATTATAACTGCAACTTACAATATAGATAAAGATGTAGTAGGCAAGATTAGTTTAATAGGTCCAACTAGAATGGATTATGCGAAAGTATATTCAATACTTAACTATATGGGACTACTACTAAACAAAAAATAGTTAGGGGTGTAAGTTTTGGAAAATAATAAACAAGAAGAATTACAAGAAGAAGTAAATGAAAATGCTTCAGAAGAGGTTGAGGAAACTATCGAAGAGGCAATAGAAGAAGCAACTGAAGCTAAAGATTCTTCAGAGGCTGATGAAAAGGATAAAAAAGTAGAAGAACTTACAGACACTCTTCAAAGGCTTCAAGCTGAATATGCAAACTATAGAAGAAGAACTCAACAAGAAAAAGAAACTATGGGTATATTCGCAAATGAAAAAATATTAAATGAGTTAATACCAGTTATGGATAATATGGAAAGAGCTATGGATGCTTGTACAGACAAAGAAGATAGTATGTATAAAGGATTAGACATGGTTCAAAAACAATTAAAAGCTACATTTGAAAAATTCGGACTAGAAGAAATAGATGCTGAAGGTCAAGAATTTGATCCAAACCTACACTTAGCAGTTATGCAAGAACCTGTTGAAGGAATCGATGCAAATCAAGTGGTTATGGTTTTACAGAAAGGGTATAAATTAAAAACAAAGGTACTAAGACCAGCAATGGTTAAGGTGTCTTGCTAATAACGTATACAATTTACTAATAACATATACAATCAAGATTGAATTAATATCAATATTATATAGAAAAAATTCAAGGAGGATATTACAATGGGAAAAATAATAGGAATTGACTTAGGAACAACAAACTCTTGTGTTGCAGTTTTAGAAGGTGGAGAACCTCAAATAATACCAAACTCTGAAGGGATGAGAACTACTCCGTCAGTAGTTGCATTTACTAAAGATGGAGAAAGAATAGTTGGAGAACCTGCAAAAAGACAAGCAGTTACTAATGCAGATAGAACAATAATATCAATCAAAACTCATATGGGTACTGATTATAAAGTTAATATAGATGGAAAAGAATATAGTCCACAAGAAATATCAGCTATAATATTACAAAAATTAAAGGCTGATGCTGAAAGCTACTTAGGGCAAACAGTAACTGAAGCTGTTATAACAGTTCCAGCATACTTCACAGATGCACAAAGACAAGCTACTAAAGATGCAGGTAGAATAGCAGGACTTGATGTTAAGAGAATAATAAATGAGCCAACTGCTGCTGCATTAGCTTATGGTATGGATAAGTTAGATCAAGAAAAGAAAATATTAGTATTTGACTTAGGTGGAGGTACTTTTGACGTATCTGTTCTTGAAATAGGAGATGGAACATTCGAAGTTTTAGCTACTGCTGGTAACAACAGATTAGGTGGAGATGACTTTGACCAAGTTATAATAGATTACTTAGCTGAAGAATTCAAGAAAACTGAAGGTGTTGACTTAAGAAATGATAAGATGGCTCTTCAAAGATTAAAAGAAGCTGCTGAGAAAGCTAAAAAAGAATTATCATCAACAATGAGTACTAACATAAACTTACCTTTCATAACAGCTACTGCTGAAGGACCAAAACACCTTAACATAGATTTAAGTAGAGCAAAATTTGATGAATTAACTGCTAACTTAGTAGAAAAAACTATGGAACCAACTAGAAGAGCATTACAAGATGCTGGACTTTCAACTTCTGAGATAGATGATGTATTATTAGTTGGTGGTTCTACAAGAATACCAGCTGTACAAGAAGCTGTTAAGAAATTTATAGGAAAAGAGCCTCATAAAGGTATAAACCCAGATGAATGTGTTGCTGCAGGTGCTGCTATACAAGGTGGGGTTTTAGCTGGAGATGTTAAAGATTTATTACTTCTTGATGTTACTCCATTATCATTAGGTATAGAAACTATGGGTAATGTAATGACTAAGATAATAGATAGAAACACTACTATACCAACTAAAAAATCACAAGTATTCTCAACTGCTGCAGATAACCAAACTGCTGTTGATATACATGTTCTTCAAGGTGAAAGAAGTATGTCTTACGACAACACTACTTTAGGTAGATTCCAATTAACTGATATACCACCAGCTCCAAGAGGAATACCTCAAATAGAAGTTACTTTCGATATAGATGCTAATGGTATAGTTCATGTTACAGCTAAAGACTTAGGAACTGGAAAAGAACAAAAAGTAACTATAACTTCAGGAACTAACTTAAGTGAAGAAGAAATACAACAAAAAGTTAAAGAAGCTGAAATGAATGCTGAAGCTGATAAACAAAAGAAAGATAAAATAGAAGCTGTTAACCAAACAGAAGCTACTATATACCAAATGGAAAAAACTTTAAAAGAAGCTGGAGATAAAGTAGATCCAGGTGCTAAATCTGAAGTTGAAGCTGAAATAGTTAAATTAAAAGAATTAAAAGATAGAGAAAATGTTACTGCTGAAGAGTTAAATAAAGCTATGGAAGAATTAAACAACAAATTCCACAAAATAGCTGAGCAAATGTATCAACAAACTCAACAAGAGCAAGCTCAAGGTGGAGCTCAAGAAGAAGCTAAACAAGATGACAATGTAGTAGATGCTGATTTTAGAGAAGTTGACGATCAAAAATAGTATTTAAAAAACACTGTTACTTGTATATAATGAATATATAAAATTAATAATAGCTTGTAGACCTCTACAAGCTATTGTTATGTATTACAAAGGTGGTGGCAAGAGTGGCTAAAAGAGACTATTATGAGGTGCTAGGCGTTGATAAAGGAGCTGATGCACAAGCATTAAAAAAAGCATACAGAAAACTTGCAATGAAATATCATCCAGATAGAAACCCAGATGATAAAGAAGCTGAAGCAAAGTTTAAAGAAGTAAATGAAGCATATGAAGTATTATCAGATGATACAAAGAGAGCTAATTACGATCAGTTCGGACATGAAGGAGTAAATGGCGGATTTGGCGGAGGCCAAGGAGGCTTTGGTGGATTCGGAGGATTCAGCGGTGGAGCTGGAGGATTTGAAGACATATTTGGAGATATATTCGGAGATATGTTTGGAGGAGGCTTCGGTGGCGGTAGACCTAGAAGAAGAGGCCCAGAACGTGGATCTGATATAAAACAAACTGTTACTATAACATTTGAAGAAGCAGCATTTGGAGTTAAAAAGTCAGTTAAGATAAATAGAACTGAAGAATGTGAAGCATGTCATGGAACAGGAGCTAAACCGGGAACTTCTAAGAAAACTTGTCCAACATGTAATGGAGAAGGAGAAATTAGAACGGCTCAAAGAACTCCATTTGGGAATATAATGAGTTCAAAAACTTGCCCAACATGTAATGGAGAGGGAGAAGTTTTTGAATCACCATGTGAAAAATGTCATGGAACAGGTAAAATAAGAAAAACTAAAACTATAGAAGTTGATATACCAGCAGGTATAGATGATGGACAAATAATAAAATTAAGTGGTCAAGGTGATTTAGGTTCTAAAGGTGGACCAAGAGGAGATTTATACATTGTAGTTAGTGTAAAACCTCACCAATTCTTTACAAGAGATGGATATGATGTTTACTTTGAATTACCTATAACATTTGTTCAAGCAGCACTTGGAGATGAAATAGAAGTTCCTACATTAGATGGTAAAGTAATGTATACTGTACCTGCAGGAACTCAAACAGGAACTGTATTTAGATTAAGAGATAAAGGTATACCAAAAATGAGAGGAAACTCTAGAGGTGACCAATATGTTAAAGTTGTAGTTGAAGTTCCTAAAAAATTAAACGATAAACAAAAAGATATCTTAAAACAATTTGCTGAATCTTGTGGAGATGAGGTTCATGAAAAGAAAAAAACTTTTGGGCAAAAATTAGAAGATTTCTTTAAAGGAAAATAGATATTAAAAACTCCTAGGAAACTAGGGGTTTTTTATTTTGTAGAAAAAATTAAGTATTTGGTAAAAAATAGATAAAACCTATGGGAAAATGCGTTGTTATAGTAAAAAACAATACTTATCATAAATTATTGACTAAAATTTCAATATTAAATACAATGTACATTGTGGCCACACAGAACATGAAAACATCCAGGAAAGGGTTTTAGAGATGAGGGACTTTTTAAAAACGTATAAGTCTTCATTCATACTTTTAGGCTGTACTATATTAGGTGCTATAGTTGGATTAATATGGGGACCTAAGGCAACAGTATTAAAGCCGATTGGAGATTTATTTATCAATCTAATTATGATGATAGTCGTACCTCTTGTATTCTTTAGCGTTGCATCGGGGGTTGCAAACGTAAATAGCATGCAAAGATTCGGTAAGATTATGAAAAATGTAGTTATCGTATTTACAATAACTACATTAGTTATGGCGGTAGTAGGAATTTTAGGATCTGTGATTTTAGATCCAGCAAAAGGAATTGATATTCAATCAGTAAAAGAAATGATGGTAGCCCCAGATCAAGAAAAGCTAGCATCAAAAGGAAGTTTATTAACTCAAATAGTAAATTCAGTTACAGTTTCTAATTTTGGGGATTTATTCTCAAGTAGTAACCTGTTACAACTTGTAGTATTTGCAGTATTGGTAGGTAGCTCGGTAGCAGTTTTAGGAGACAAAGCAAACACTATAAGAAAAATATTAAATGAAGGTACTAGTGTAGTTTTAAATGTGGTTGGAATTATAATGAAGTTGGGACCTATAGGATTAGGATGTTATACAGCATCTATAATAGGTGAACTAGGTCAAGAAATCATAGCAGGATATATAAGGGTATTTGGGACATACTGTTTAATAGCAATTATTTATTTTATAGTATGTTATACGTTATATGCATATGTAGCAGGTGGTAAAAAAGGAGTTAAGAAATTCTATGAAAATTCTATAAGTCCGATAGCAACAGCACTTGCAACATCTTCGAGTTCTGCTTGTATACCATCAAATTTAGAAGCAAGCAAAAAAATAGGTGTACCAGATGATATAGCTGAAACAGTTATACCTTTAGGTATTAATATACATAAAGATGGTTCAGTGTTAGCGGTTATAGTTAAAGTTGCATTTTTAACTGGTATAATGGGTGGAAATATGGCAAATCCAGAAACCCTTATAAATTTATTAGTTACAGTTATGGTTGTTGGAGTATTTATGGCTCCAGTAGCAGGTGGTTGACTTATAGGTGAGATGCTCGTGGTAAGCATCTTCGGATTCCCTGTAGAAGCAATTCCTCTATTAACTGTAATAACTACAATAACTGATATACCAAACACTGTTCTTAATACAACTGGAAATACAGTAAGTTCAATGTTAGTAGCAAGACTAGTTGAAGGTAAGAATTGGTTAAAAGATGAAGTTACAAACTTAAAAAAAGTAGGATAATGGTAGTAAAAGTAGTAACCTTAGGTTAAGGCTACTACTTTTTATTTTTATAAGAACAACTTTAACAAATCGTACATAATATATACTATTCTAGGTTTGTGGGGGTGAAAATTTATGGATAAGTTTAATTTTATTATAGATGGAAATCATATAACCAATGAAGAAGATCTACATAATTTTATACTAGAAAAAATAGATTCTATAGATTATGTAGTAGAAGATGATTTAAGAGGAAAAAAGAAAAAGAAACCGGATTGTAAACCATCTGGACCTTCACCTGTTTGTCTAAAGCTTATGTTCCCATATAAAGTAGAAGTTATGCGTGGGTGTAAGCAAATGATCTTTGGAATTTTGGTAGATAAGCATGGTCATCCAATTAAACATCCTATAATAGAGTTTGAGTTGTCTGATTATAGTTTAGGAAATTTAAGTTTTAGCCCAGCAATTAGCTTTGGAGATGGGTGTTTTTGTACTACATTTGTAGGAGAACGAGTAGGTAGAGGATTTATAAAGATGTGTTGCAGAGGAACTGATTTAGACAGAATCGTACCTGTAGAGGTAAAGGAAAATCATTGTTGTTAAAAGTGCTGATTAGAATTAGCACTTTTTTGTTGGAAAATTTGAAATTTTATACAGGGCATGTTATTTTTAAAAGAAATAGAGTATTATAATAAGAAGAGGTGAACGTATGAAACAGTATAAATATTTAATATTCGATTTAGATGATACTTTATTAGACTTTCAAGATAATGAGAGAAATTCTTTAAAAGTAATTTTTGAAAAATATAATATTCCTTTTGAGGAAAAATCAATTAATGAGTATAAAGCTATCAATAGGAGTTTTTGGAGTCAAATAGAACAAGGTACTATAAACAAAGAAGAGGCTCTAACTAAAAGATTTGAGGAATTTTTCGCTTTATATGGATACAATGTACAAGGTGAAGTAATTGAAAAGGAATATCAAAATTGTTTAAATAAAGGACATAAGACTATTCCTAAGGCTATGGAAACTCTAATGGATTTAAGAATTAGAGGTTATAAAATATTTGCAGGAACTAATGGAGTAGGCAAAACACAAAACCAAAGACTTAAAGATTCAAAGTTAATAGATTTTTTTGATGATGTATTTATTTCTGAAGAAATGGGAGTTGAAAAACCTAATTCAAAATTTTTTGAAATCATATTTAATAAATATGATTTCATGAAAAAAGATGAAACGCTTATGATAGGTGATAGTTTAGCTTCTGATATTAAAGGGGCTAATAATTTTGGAATCGACTCTATGTGGCTTAACTCTTTAAATAAAGAATGTGGAGAAATTAAACCAACTTACGAAATACATGAGTTATCTGAAGTATTAGAAGTTTTAAATAAAGAAGCAGTTGCGGCTGTTTAATAAAAAGGAGCTTAAGCTCCTTTTTTTATATAAAGAAATTCTAGTTGCGATATACATAAAGTTAAAGATATAAGTTTTTTATAATTTGAAATTTATATCTTTATAGTATAATAATTATATTGAAATTAAAAATTAATTTTGGAGGGGTTAAATGATAATAGGAGTTCTTGGACCACTAGATTCAGCTACAAGAATAGAAAAAATTCTAAAAGATATAGATAGTGGTTTAGAAACAAGATTATATACAAAGGAAAAAATAGTAGAATCTATTGATTTAATAGAAACATGTGAACTTGAATGTGATGGAATTATTTTAACTGGATGTGGAGTTTATGAAGAAATACTAAAAAAATATGAAATAAAAAAACCACATTCATTTGTACAAAGAAGTGATACAAGCATTTTAAAAGCATTTTGGGAAATTCAAAGTCAAGGAAATTTAATAGATAAATTTAGTATAGATGTGGTTGAAGATGATATGGTAAAAAATATAATAGAAGAGTTTAACATAGAACATAAAGCTATGTATTGCCTTCCTTTTTCAACAGATATAAATGAGGATGAATATTTAAAGTGGCATACTGACTTATATTTAAATAAAGAGGTAAATATAATAATTACAGCATTTATGAATATTTATAACCAATTAAAGGATCAAGGCTATCCCATTATACTATTAAAGCCAACAAGGGCTTTGGTGAAGGTTGCTTATGATGAAGTTATAAATCAATTTGCTATAAATAAAGCAGAATTTTCTCAAATAGCTGTTGAAATTTTTAACTTTGGAAATTCATCTAGAAATATTGAAAACTATTATTCAAATATGATAAAAAAGACTGATATAGATAGATATATAGTAGAATATGTTAGAAGCATAAATGGCGCAGTATTTCCATTTGGTCGTAATGAATATATTATTTTTAGCAATAAAGGTTCCGTTAATAAAAGTAAAAATTATAAAAAATTAATAAAGCTTCAAAAAGAAATTAAATCTCTAGGATTTGATTTAAATATTGGAATTGGATTTGGAGCAAATGCCTTTAAGGCTGAAATAAATGCATCTAAAGCACTTGAAAGAGGAATAGATTCAGGAGAGTCATATATATATTCGATAGATGAAGAGGAAAATTTAACAGGACCATTAGGTTTAGACAATGAAATTAGTTATTGTATAGTTCCTAATGATCAAAGTATATTAGATATATCATCTCAAACTGGATTAAGCTGTGAAACTATTTCTAAAATCATGGGAATAAATGAAATTAGAGAAAGTAAGATTTATGATTCAAAAGAATTGGCAGGGTATTTAGATATAAGTGATAGAAGTGCTAGGCGTATACTTCAAAAAATTACTACATCAGGTCTAGGTAAAGTTCATGCAAAAGAAAGTAATAAAGGTGCTGGAAGACCTAAAAATTTAATAGAGATATTATTCTAATAAATAAGAAGTACTTTAAAGCATAGTTTTAGTTTTAGAGTACTTCTTTTAAAATTTAAAAAAATCTATCTAACATTTCATAATTAGCTATTTGACCTTCTGCACTAGAAGCATAAAAATAAGCAGATAGTAATAAAGTGGCTACGCAAAATAAAAATAACATAAAGTTAGATCTCCTATTAGATAAACTATGACCTAAATAAAACTCTTAAAATATATTTGACAATAAAACTATTGAATAAATACAATTTTAAATTTATTAACATTATAAAATTACAACCTTAAATTAATATTAAAAAAATAAGGAAAATGTTTCTCTTATATATTGACATCATTCTACAAATATTATATTATTCATTTAAGGACATATTACGGACATGTCAAAAATATGATTTGATTATGAAAACGTTTTAAAAAAGAGGGAGGAATTATAGTGGATAATTTAAGAAGTGTATTTGAAGCAGATTATTTAAAAATGGCAAACCATCCATTTATGTGGTTGGCAGCAGGTCTTGCAGTAACAGTAGTTATAGTGCAATCTATAGTATTTTTTAGAAAGTCAGTAGTAGCTGCAAAAGAAATGGGAATAAAAGATACTCAAGTAAAAGCAGCTATAAAAAGTAGTGCTATATCATCTATAGGACCATCAATAGTTATATTAGTTGGTATGATATCTTTATTAGTTTCAATGGGTGGACCTATATCTTGGATGAGACTTTCATTTATAGGATCTGTAAACTATGAATTAATGGCAGCTGGATTTGGAGCAGAGGCTATGGGAGCGAAACTTGGAGCTGGAATGGATCCAATGGTGTTTGCTTGTGCTATATGGGTAATGGTTTTAGGTTCTTTAGGTTGGCTAATATTTACTTTACTATTTACAGATAAGATGGATAAAGTTAATCATTTATTATCAAGTGGGAATGAAAAATTAGTCCCGATAATATCAGCTTGTGCAATGCTTGGAGCATTTGCTTACTTAGCATCAGGAAACTTTATAACAGGAGAAGGTTCGGTAACTTTCACATCACCAGCAGCAGTGGCTACTATAATAGGATGTGTTGTGATGATGGGATTATCTAAAATTGCAAAAGATAAAAACATACAATGGATAAAAGAATGGGCATTATCAATATCAATGTTCTCAGGAATGATAATAGGTACAGTATTAATAAATGTAATATAAGGAGGGGAAATATATGAGCAATAACAATTATTATTCAAAAAAATACATACCGAGTATAACTAAATGGGGTAAAGGAACTTTATTATTGGGAATTGTACTATGTTTTGCACCACTTATAGTAGTTTCAGGGATATTTGGATATATGCCTCCAATAGCAGCTATAATAGCTGGAACTATTTCACAAATAAGTGTTAGTGGAGCCTTTTATATAGTTGAACCAATAGCATATTTCCCAATACTTGGAATACCAGGAACATACATGACCTTTATATCTGGAAATACTTCAAACATGAGAGTTCCATGTGCAATGGTGGCTCAAGAAGCAGCTGATGTTGAACCAGGAACGGAAAAGGGTTCAGTAATATCAACAATAGGGATAGCGGTTTCTATAATAGTAAATATAATTATATTATCAGTTGGGGTTGTATTTGGACAAGCAATATTATCAGTATTACCTCCTCAAGTAACAGCAGCATTTGATTTAATATTACCTGCATTATTTGGAGCAGTATTTGGACAATTCGCTATAATGAAGCCTAAGTTTGCAGCAGTAGCAGCATTAATAGCTGTACCAATGAATTTCTTATTAAAAAATGGTGTATTTGACTTTATGCCAGGAAGTGGAAGTCCATCATACTTAGTTATATTAACTGCAGTATTTGGAACTATATTAATCGGTAAAAAGATAAATGAAAAAGAAGAAACTAAGCAAAATAACAGAGCTGCTTAATTGAAAATATATTTAAATTATATAGATGAAGGTTTGATAAAAATATAATAAGGGGTGTGTATTATGTTATCTAGAGAAAGATTAGTAAATAATTTTATAGATATGGTTAAGGTGGATAGTCCGTCTAATAAAGAGATTGAGATGTCTAAATGGTTAGTAAATTATTTAACTGAAAGGGGTATTGAAGTTAAAGTTGATGATGCTGGGGAAAAGTTTGGTGGAAATTCAGGAAATATAATAGCTTATATAAAGGGAGAAGATAGTGAAAATCCAATTTGTTTTGCAGCTCATATGGATCAAGTTGCACCATGCTTAGGCGTTAAACCGGTTGTTAAGGGGAATATAATTGAAACGGATAAGACTACAACATTAGGTGCAGATGATAAAGCTGGTATTGCAGCTATTTTAGAGGCATTAGAATGTGTTATGGAAGACAAGATACCACATAGAGATATATATTTATTATTTACAGTTTGTGAAGAAGCAGGTATGTTAGGTGCTAAAAACTTCAATCCTGAAAATCTTCCTTGCAAAGATGTAGTTATATTAGATGCAGGTGGTGCAACTGGAGTAATAGCTTATAAAGCTCCAGCACAAGAAAATATAAAAGTAACTTTTTATGGGAAAAAAGCACATGCAGGTATAGAGCCAGAAAAAGGGATAAATGCAATCGTTGCAGCATCTAATGCAATAAGTAATATGCACATAGGTAGAATAGATGAAATGACTACTTCTAATATAGGAAGAATTGAAGGTGGGGGAGCTACTAATATAGTAACAGATGAAGTTAGCTTTACTGCCGAGATAAGAAGTCATATACCTAATAGATTAGAAGAAGAAATAAATCATATGAAAATTTGTTGTGAAGAAGCAGCTAAAAATATGAACACAACTTGTGATTTTGAACATACAAATGCATATCCAAGTTTTGAACTAAGCTTAGATAGCTATGTATTTAAATTAGTTGAAGAAGCAACTAAAAAGGTTGGAATAGAGCCAAAACCTATGGTAATAGGTGGAGGAAGTGATGCTAATATAATGGCCAACTTAGGATATCAAAGTGCAATAATAAGTTTAGGTATGTATGATGTACATACAGTAAATGAGTATGTAAACATAGATGAATTATATGATGCTACTAAAATAGTTTACAATATAATGGCTTTATAAAGTAAGGTGGATAAAATGAATAAAAAAGAACTTAAAAGATTGGTTTTAGAAGAAATAGATAAAAATAAAGATAAAATAATAGAAGCTGGAAGAAGTATTTATAAAACTCCAGAACTTGGATATAAAGAAGTAAAATCTACAAAAATAGCATCAGAATTTCTAAAGAGTTTAGGTGTTGAAGTTATTGATAATATAGCAGTGACAGGATGTATGACATCTTTAAATAAAGATAAAGATGGACCTAAAATTGCAGTAATGGGAGAACTTGATTCTGTAGTTTGTCCAGACCACAAAGATGCAAATGAAATAGGAAATATACATTGCTGTGGACATAATATACAAGTGGCTGGAATGCTAGGTTGTGCTGTAGGAATTATAAACTCAGGGGTATTAAAGTATTTAGATGGAAAGATAGATTTTATGGCAGTTCCATCTGAAGAATGTATAGATTTAGAATTTAGAAAAAGCTTGCAAGAAAAAAATGAAATAAAATATGTTGGTGGGAAACAAGAATTATTATATAGAGGAACTCTTGATGACGTAGATATGGCAATGATGTTCCATGCATTAAATTTTGAAGAAAATAAAAATTGTGTAATAAAATCTTATACAAATGGATTTGTAAGTAAACATGCAACCTTCATAGGAAGAGCATCTCATGCAGGAATAGCACCACATGAAGGGATAAATGCTTTAAATATGGCAAGTTTAGCTACAAATAATATAAATGCTCAAAGAGAAACTTTTAAAGATGAAGATAGAGTTAGAATAAGTACGGTTATAAATCATGGTGGAGATATAGTAAATGTAGTACCATCAAAGGTTACAATAGAAGCTATGGTAAGAGCGGCTACAGTAGATGCTATGATTGATGCAAACGAGAAGGTAAACAGATCTCTTCATGCAGCAGCAATGGCTTTAGGTGGAGAAGTTATAATAGAAGATACAATAGGATATCTTCCACTAGATTCTGATGATAGCATGGATTTTATATTTAAGAAAAACTATGTTGAGTTAGTTGGAGGAAGCGAAGAGTCTATAGTCGATGTTATAAAAACTGCAGGGTCTACTGACTTTGGAGATATATCTCAAATAATCCCTTGTATCCATCCATGGATAGGTGGAGTGAGTGGAAGCTTACATACCAAGGATTATTATATAAATGATGAAGAGTTAGCATATATAATACCTGCAAAAGCTATGGCTATGACTATAATAGATTTATTAGGAGATGATGCTAAAATTGCTAAAGATATAGTAGAAAAATTTAAGCCTACATTTACTAAAGAAAGTTATCTAGATTTTATGGATAAAAACACAAATACTTATAAATATGATTATAAAAAATAAAAAAGCTTAGGATTTATCCTAAGCTTTTTTATTTAAATATATATAACATAATATCAAAAATAGTATATTCTTTTGCACTGATTATAAATCATTTGCATAGTATATCATAAAATGCTTTTTAGGAGGGAATATGATAAACGATCAAAGATATGTAATTTTATCACTTGAACTACACTTGTTTTTTGCGAGAATAATGAAGGAGCATTCTCTTTTTTTAGAATCGGGGTTTGTAACTAAAGATTCCAAACTTGAACTAGAAGCAGACCATTATAAAAGAGAATTTGAAAAGCTATTAGGATATGCAATCAGTGCTAGCAATGGAGTTATAAGAGATAATATTTTAAAATCAGGTGAAATTGTAACTGACTACACATTGGGAACAGAGCAAAAAACTCAGAATTTAACAGGTATAGATATAAATCAAAATTTAACAGTGCTAGAATCTAAGCTACGTAGTGGAAATGATCCGAAGGTTAGTGAAAATTTAATTAATTATGTAAATCAACTTAATAATAATTCTAAGTTACTTCTAAATGGACTTATTAGCTTTAAGGAAAGATTATTAAATGGAGTCTTATCATGTAATTTATTTACAAGCAATTATCCACTTTTAATAGAGCATATACTTAGAGAGGCAAAATTATATTTATCATTAGTACAGGACCTTGAGCATAGAGTCGATATTGAAACTAAAAGCAATAAAGAAACAGAACTATTTTGGGATCAAATTATGATGGAGCATTCATTATTTATTAGAGGACTATTAGACCCTTCTGAAAATAAATTAATTGAGACAGCTAATGAATTTGCTGATGATTTTGAGGACTTAATAAAAGAGGCAAGGAATATGACTGACGCAACAATAAACAGTATGACAGATGAAACCTTAGAAAAAACCATTGAATTGAAGAACTTTAAACAAGCGGGGACAGAGGGGATTGCAAGTTGTAAGATAAGATCTATAATACTTCCACTTCTTGCAGATCATGTATTAAGAGAAGCTAATCATTATATAAGAATATTAGAATCATATAAAAGGAAATAAATAAAAACAGCTACTTTTAAATTTGAAAGTAGCTGTTTTTATTTATATCTTGAGATATAATGCGATCTATTTACATAAAAATTTTAATGAAAATATCAGGAAAATTTCTAAAAGGAGCTAAAATATGAAAAAAATCCTTTAATAAAAACATTATAATTTTAGAGAAGTATAGTAGACGGAGTTAATTATAAAATTTTCTCTGAGTATAGTAAAAAATTATCAAGCTCAAAAAAATAGAAAAATCAGCACTATTGCATATCAGTGCTAAATATGGTTTAGCTATAAATATACTACTTATATACTTGGAGGATAAAGAACTTAATGAAAATTAGTTTTATGAAGCCACATCAGAATATGAATTAGGTAAGACTAATTTAATTAAATTTATAAATTATATAAATAAAATTATAAAGTAAAGATTTAAATTTATAACTATTTAAAATAGTTATAATATAAGGGAAAAAGTTTGGGAGTTTTGTACAAAAATGAGAATAAGGTTTGAAGAGATCAAAGCTAGTATATGAAATTATTGATGTTAAAGTATCTAGGATAATTCCTAAAGTATGTACAGGAACAAAGGTACACTAAGAATTGTAATGGAGTTATTTATATACGAAGTTGATTTAAATTTTATATGTGATTATATACAATATAGTGTTTATATTACATTTATCATGTATTGTATATTTAAAATTAAATTAATAATGTATAAACGAAAATATGTAAATAATATATAGGTTATTTATATACAAATAACCTATAATTTAAGCAAAACTCTTAATCTCTAAATTTTGACATAGTATTTTTAAACCAAATCATTATATAAATAAAAATTATAAAAATACAAACTTTACCTAAGATTGTTCCTAAAAAGGAATTTACTGTATTCATACTTATAAAATTCACATTACCTCCTATAAACCCGAGAATATATTTTACAACTAAACTAATATAATATAAGTATACTAAAATATGTAATAATAGAACTATTATATATTAAAAAGTGAAAGTAATTATGAAGAGATTAAATTGAATAGTTCTGATGGATTACAAACTACTAGAACTTTTGAACAATTACATAATATATTAATAAAAATAGAACAATTCAAATATATTTGATTAATTTTTAATAAATAAAATTTATTTTAGATTGAAATAGATTACCATTTCAGTGCAGAAAAAAGACATTTCAATCCATTTTACTTAAATTTTATGTTAGTTTTTGATATAATAATTTTATTACAATTTTAAAAATTTTCAATACTTTTTACATTGCAAAAAGGGTAAATCTTCCTCCTCGAAATTTACCCTTTTTGTTTTTAAATTTAGTTTTTGCTTAAATATCAAAATAAAAATGACCTAGATTAATCTAGATCATTTTTATTTTGATATTTTTTGAATTTGTAAATAAAAAATAAATTAAATACTATAAGTCCAGATACTAAAATATCCATTTTAGATACTGAAGATGCATCTATATGATGCAAATATAATAAACCTAAAGATAAGTTTATTAAAAAAAGTTTATTCATTTCTCCCCCTAATAAACCAATATCCCAAAATTAAATTATTTTATTTATAAACTTATAATAACATGATGAATATAATTTGGCTATATGAGAAATTGGATTAAACTAAATACAGTAAAATACAAATATTTTAATATATTATTAAGGAATATAACGTAAGTAGTTAATATAAGTATATGAAGTGAAATATGGGGAAAAATAAATTATTATAATATATAATTAAATATAAAATTTAGATTGAAATTATAGTGTAAATATTGAAATTTAACAGTATAAATAAAAAAATCATAAATATCTTTTGATAAGATAATTTTTCGGGTTAATAATAAATTGACAAATTAAATTTAAATATTGTTAAGGAATAAAACTAAATTATTAAAATTAAAATTGTTATATAATATAGAATATAAATGATGTTAAAATGGGTATAAGATACATATTAAGCAAAAAAAGAAAAGAGGTAAATTTATGAGTAATGAGATACAAATACAACGACCATATAGGCATTTTAAAGGTAAGCTATATTATGTACACAGTATAGTGAAACATTCAGAAACTGGGGAAGAGTTGGTTTCTTATCAAATGCTATATCCTCCTTATGATATGTATGTTAGACCTCTTTCTATGTTTAAGGAAAAAGTAGAAGAAGGTAGAGAGGATAATATAACTAATCAAACGTATAGATTTGAGTTATATACAGGAAAATAAATAAGAGGTGAATATAATGGCAGGTATAAAATTTGAAATAGAGGAAAATTTCGGAGTAGTTTCAGAGTCAGCTAATGGTTGGACAAAAGAATTAAATTTAGTCAGTTGGAATGGTAGACCAGCTAAGTTTGATATAAGAGATTGGGATGAAGAACATCAAAAGATGGGTAAGGGAATTACTTTAACTACAGATGAAGTAAGAGAACTTAAAAAAATATTAAATGATATAGACTTATAAAAAGGGTACTGATTAGTACTCTTTTTTATTTAAAGTTTTACAAATATTATAGAGAATATTATTTAACATAGTGGTCAATATATAAATATAAATAGATATTATTAAATATTTATTTATATTAAAATCCAATTATGTAATTCGTGTAGAGGATTTATAATATTAAATACAAAACAGTAATTATATAATTTTATTAAAGGAGTGGCTTCTATGGGATATGATAATAATGAACAAAGAAATAATAATAGTAGTATATTAAGATGGATAGGAAGATTCATACTAGTTGCAATTATTTTAATGGTGACATCATTTGTAACTCCAGGATTTTCAATAAATGGAGTATGGTCATTTTTAATAGCTGCTGTTGTAATATCTGTATTAGATTATTTAGTAGAATTACTTATGGGAGTGGATGCATCTCCTTTTGGAAAAGGTATAAAAGGATTTATAATTGCAGCTATAATAATATACTTAGCACAATTTTTAGTTCCTAATATGGGAGTAACTATTATAGGTGCTATATTGGCAGCTATAGTTATTGGAATTTTGGATGCAGTATTTCCAGCTAGAGCTATGTAAATTTTAATTTATAAAAACAGTTTAATTAAAAGTAATATAAACGCCGTATCACGAAAAAGTGATACGGCTGTTTATATTACTTTTAATTAGTTTTAAACAACATGTTTATACTCTAAATTAATTAAATGTTATTTTAAATAAAATTGGGTATAAATTATAAAATAATATTCAAATAAGTCAGTTTAAAAGGAATATTCTGATATTTTTAAAAGGTTATAACAAATAATTAAAAAGAATATATATAGAAGAATAAATAGTAAAGTAAGTTTAAAAGGGTATCAGTGTTATTATACACAAGTAAAAATTTAAACATAGGATGGTAAAAAAATGCTTAATCAGATATTAAATATTTTAATTGAAAGAAGAGATTTTTTCATTGATTTAACTACTCAACATCTAGAAATTTCAATAATAGCCATTATTATTGCAGCCTTTTTAGGACTTATTCTTGGAGTGATAATCAGTGAGTATGATAAATCTTCTAGTTTCGTATTGGGGTTGGTAAATTTTATTTATACTATTCCATCTATCTCATTATTAGGAATTTTGATTCCGTTTTCAGGAATAGGGAATACTACTGCAATAATTGCATTAACTATATATGGTCTACTTCCGATGGTGCGAAGTACTTATACAGGAATAAAAAGTATAAATCCGATTATTATTGAAGCTGCAGAGGGAATGGGAAGTACTAGGTTTCAAATTTTATACAAGATAAAATTACCACTAGCAATTCCGGTTATTATGTCAGGTTTAAGAAATATGGTTGTTATGACAATAGCTTTAACCGGTATCGCTTCATTTATAGGTGCAGGTGGTCTTGGAGTAGCGATATATAGAGGGATTACAACAAATAATGAAGCTATGACTATAGCTGGGAGTATATTAATTGCACTGCTTGCTTTAGGGCTAGATACTATACTTGGATTTGTAGAAAAATCACTAAATAGAAAGAAAAATAAAAAACTGAGATTTAATAAAAAAATAATTTATTCATTATCAGTTATATTGTTAGCTGTAGTTATAATTACTTCAGCATTTCATATTAAAAATGAAAAAAATACTATAAGAATTGCAACAAAGCCAATGACTGAACAATATATTATTGGGGAAATGATGAGTAGTTTAATTGAAAATAAAACAGAACTAAACGTTGAATTAACTCAAGGTGTTGGTGGAGGAACATCAAATATCCAATCGGCAATGATAAAAGGTGAATTTGATATATATCCAGAATACACAGGAACAGCATGGAATAATGTTTTAAAGAAGAAAGATATATATAAAGAATCTATGTTTTCTAAATTACAAGATTTGTACAATAAAGATTATAAATTTAAATGGATTGGAATGTATGGATTTAATAATACCTATGGTTTAGCAATAAGAAAAGAAATTTCAGACAAATATAATATAAAAACTTATTCTGATTTAGCTAAATATTCGAAGGATTTAGTTTTTGGAGCTGAATATGATTTTTATGAAAGAAAAGATGGGTTTAATGATTTAAGTAAAGCTTATGGGTTTAAATTTAAGCGTAATGTAGAGTTAGATATAGGATTAAAATATAAAGCTATGAAAAATAAAAATATTGATGTTATGAATATCTTTACCACAGATGGGCAACTAAATTCATCAGATATAGTTGTACTCAAAGATGATAAAAATTTCTATCCATCATATATGTGTGGAAATGTGGTTAGGGAAGAAGTTATAGATAAACACCCAGAGTTAAAAGGAGTTTTACTAGAATTAAGTAATAAAATAGATGATAAAGAAATGGCTAAACTAAATTATAAGGTAGAAGTAGAAGGAAAAGAGCCAAAGACAGTTGCTCAAGAGTTTTTAATTGAAAGAGGGTTATTAAAGTAGGAGGATTATTATGAATAATGATGTGATTATAAAAATGAAACATATTAAGAAAACTTATGATGATAAGGTTATTATCAAGGATTTTAATCTTGATATAAATAAAGGAGAATTTATTACTGTAATAGGAAGTTCTGGATGTGGGAAAACAACAGTATTAAAAATGATTAATGGACTTAATACCCCAGATAAAGGAGATATATTTATAAATGGGAAAAATATAAAAAATGAAAATATTATAGAGCTTAGAAGAAAGATTGGATATTCAATTCAAGGTAGTGCTTTGTTTCCACATTTGACAGTAGAAAAAAATATTTCTTATGTACTAGATTTAATTAATGAAAAAAATAAGGATGAAATAAAAGAGTCTATTTTGAAATTAATTAAAGTAGTAGGTTTAGAAGATAATATATTAAATAGATATCCAAATCAATTATCAGGAGGTCAACAACAAAGAGTAGGTATTGCAAGGGCACTAGCTGCACAACCAGATATATTATTAATGGATGAACCTTTTGGAGCGGTAGATGAAATAACAAGAAAGCAATTACAAAATGAGATTGTTAAAATTCATAAAGATTTAGGAGTTACCACAATTTTTATAACTCATGATATAAAAGAAGCATTAAAGCTTGGTACTAGAGTTTTAGTAATGGATAAAGGCGAAATTGTGCAATTTAACAAACCTGAAATTATAAAAAATCATCCAGCAAATGATTTTGTTAAAGAGCTTGTATTATAGAAATTAAAAGAGACTAGTTATAGTCTCTTTTAATTTTGTTATATGATTATAGACGCATTAATAGATAAAATATAAATATATAATAAATGGATATAAGAAAATCAATACTTTATATATAATTGTTTAGGTAGTAAAATAGACTAGTTATAATAAATAAAAATTAGATTAGTTACTAATGGTTTTGGGTATTAAAATAACCCCTAAAAACAATAGAAAGGATTGTAGAATGAAAAAAATATTAAAATTATTGAGTTTATCAATTTGTGTTATAGTAACATGTGCATTTTTTATAGGCTGCAGTAAAAAAACTTCAGAACAGATAAGTTTTCTTAACTATGGAGAAAATATAGATAAAGAAACTATAAAACAATTTGAAAAAAAATATGGTATAAAAGTTAATATTGAGACTTTTGATGATATGGAAACAATGTACCAAAAAATCAGCAAAGGAGCAGGTCAATACGATGTTATTTTAGTATCTGATGCTTTGATGCCAAGAATGATTAAAAATAATCTTGTTCAAAAATTAAATAAAGATAACATACCTAATATATATCAAATGGATAAAGATTATTTAAATTTAAAGATTGATCCAGGTAATAAATATTCAGTTCCTTATATGTTTGGAACAGTAGGACTTATTTATAATAAAGATGTAGTAAAAGAAAAAGTGGATAGTTGGGATATATTATGGAATGAAAAATATAAGGATAAAATCTTTATGTTTGATACTTATAGAGATACAATGGGAGCGGCCTTAAAGAAACTTGGATATTCTTTAAATACAACTAATCCAAAAGAGATTGAAGAAGCTAAGAATTTATTAATTAGTCAAAGAAAATCAGTAAATCCGATATATGGAGTTGATAATGGAACTACAATGATTCCAGCAGGAGAATCTGATATAAATATGATTTGGTCTGGAGAAGGATTAAATCTTCAAGAAGAGAATCCTAATCTAGTTTATGTAGTACCTAAGGAAGGCGCAAATTTCTGGATAGATAGTTTATGCATACCTAATAATGCTAAAAACGTTGAAGGTGCTGAGAAGTTTATAAACTTTGTAAGTGATAAGGAAAGTGCATTAAGAATAGCTGATGAAATAGGATATACAACTCCAAATAAAGAAGCTAGATTAAAACAACCAGAAAAAGTTAAAAATAATCCTAATGCATATATGCCTAAAGAAATAATAGAAAGATGTGAAATATACACTGATTTTCCAAGTGATGTTAAAAGACTATATGATGATGCATGGACACAAATAAAATCAGATAATTAAAAAATAAAGAAAGGTCATTTTTTTGACCTTTCTTTATTTTTTATAATAAATCGTATATTATATTCATTTACAAATATATATACGTTAAACTCCAAATCGAATAGAAGTTAATATAACAACTATAGAAGTTACAAATATTGGAATAACCACAGAAGTTACAAAGATGTCTTTATAAGCTTCCTTATGAGTCAAACCACAAATTGCAAGAGTAGTAATTACTGCTCCATTATGAGGAAGAGTATCTAATCCACCTGAAGAAAGTGAAGCGATTCTATGAAGAATTTCTGGCGGAATATGCAAAGCTTGGCTCATATGTAAATAGGTTGGAGCTAGAGCATTAAGGGAGATTTCAAGTCCTCCAGAAGCTGAAGCTGTAAGACCACAAATTAAGTTTACAGATAAAGCTTCAGATATTATTGGATTTGATGAAATCCCAAAAATAAAAGATTGTATAACACTAAATATTGCTAAAGATTTTATTACACTTCCATACCCAACTATAGCACTAGAATTTAATAATGGTTTAAAAGAGTTAGTAACTCCTATATCTAGTACTGATTTTATATTTTTTATTTTTTTTAAATTAGTCAATAAAATAAATACATCAGCTAAAACTATAGCTATTATTACACTCCAAGTACCTGAAACATTACTTAATGTAGTATTAAATTTACTTAAATAACCTCCATCTATATTTTCATAATAAATTCTTGAGAAGAATAAGTTAGTTATGAAAATTATTACTATAGGAAGTATTGATTTTAAAATACTTGGTAAATTCTCATAATTTTCTAAAACTATATCATCACTATGATTTCCGTAACCCTCATTTTTAGCTTTAGCAGAATTTACACGCTTTGTAAGCCAAATCATACCAAGTGATAACATCATAATACTTGCAAATATTCCTATAAATGGAGCGGCAAAAGTATCTGTTCCAAAATATTTCATTGGAATAACATTTTGAATTTCAGGGGAACCAGGTAATGCAGTCATAGTAAAAGTGAAAGCTCCAAGGGCTATTGTTCCAGGGATTAGCCTTTTAGGAATATCGGCCTCTCTAAACAACATAGAAGCAATCGGATAAAGAATAAATGCAACTACAAATAAAGAAACACCTCCATAAGTAAGTACTGCTCCAGATAATACTACTGCTAATACTGACTTATCTTTTCCAAGTTTTCTAGTTATAAAATGTGCTATTGATTTAGCATATCCAACCTCTTCCATTAGCTTTGCGAAAATTGCTCCAGTCATGAAAAGAGGGAAGTAATTTTTTATAAAATTTGCAAAGCCTAACATGTATACTTCTGTATAGTTAGCCATTAAATGCCCCTTAAATCCAGTAGTAATAATTATTGTTATCAATGCAATTATTGGAGCTGTAATTATTGTTGAGTATCCTTTGTAGGCAAGATACATTATAAGTATCAAAGATAAAATTAATCCTAATATGCTAAACATTATAATTTAATATCAAAATAATTTTGACAATCTCCTTTCTATAGCTATTTTAGTTTTTTTAATATTTTTTTATTTTACCCTTTAACCAGTTGTATAAACAGATTTGATTATAATTTAAAATATTAAGTAAAATGAATGATTTATAATTAACTTGTAAAAAGGTTGCATAAGCAACTAATATATGGTATATTATATAAAGTTGCGTATGCAACTAAAAGAAAGGTGGATTTGATATGAATAAAGATAACTATGAGAAGAAAAGACATATAGGCAAATATATATCTCAACTATATAGAAAATCAAGTGTATTCATAAATAAAGAATTAGCTAAATATGGTATTAGATCAGGACAACTTATGTTTTTAATGGATTTGTACCTTAAAGATGGAAAAAATCAAGAAGAAATATCAGAAAGATTAAAGATAGATAAGGCTACAACAGCTAGAGCATTAAAAAAATTAGAAGAACAAGATTTTATAAAAAGAATTAGAGATGATAATGATAAAAGGTCTAATAAAATATATTTAACAGATACATCAAAAGATTTAAAAGAAGAAGTATATGGTGTTTTAGATGAATGGAATGAAAAAATAAGTAAAAGTTTAACTAGAGAAGAAAAAGAAACTTTAGCAAATTTGCTTGAAAAAGTATGTAAAAACATAAATGCATAAGGAGGTTATTAATGAATAAAGCTGATAACATATTAGGAACAGAATCAATAAGTAAGTTATTATTAAAATATTCAGTACCAGCAATTATAGGAATGATGGTAAATGCACTTTATAATGTGGTAGATAGAATGTTTATCGGAAATATACCAGGGGTTGGACCTATGGCAATAACAGGACTTGGAGTGACTATGCCGATAATGACAATAATAATTGCATTTGGGATGCTTGTTGGTATAGGTGCAGTTACAAACACATCTTTGAAGTTAGGTGAAGGGAAGAGAAAAGAAGCAGAAAAAATTGTAGGTAATGCAATAACTTTGGCAATAATAATAGGATTTATATTAACAATAGTTGTAGCTATGTTTTTAAGCAAAATACTTATGATGTTTGGTGCCAGTGAAGGTACTCTACAGTATGCAAAAGATTATATGGGTGTTATATTAATTGGGACTATATTTAGTATAATGGCTATGATGTTTAACAACTTGATAAGAGGCGATGGTAACCCAAAACTTTCAGCTATTATAATGGCCGTTGGTTGTTTCACTAATATAGTATTAGACGCAGTATTTATATTTGTATTTAACATGGGAATACAAGGAGCTGCACTTGCTACTATTATATCTCAAGGAATTACAGCTATATGGGGACTTTTATATTACTCAAGAGGAAAGTCAAATGTAAAACTTAAAAAAGCCAATTTAAAGTTAGATAAAAAAATAGTTTTAACAATATTTGCAATAGGAGGAGCTCCATTTGCAATGCAACTAGCTACGAGTTTAGTTCAACTTACAATTAATCACTCTCTAAAGAGCTATGGAGGAGATTTATCAATAGGTGCAATGGCAACAATAAGTTCAATAAATATGATCTTTGTAATGCCTGCATTTGGGCTAGTACAAGGAATGCAACCAATAGTAGGATTTAACTATGGAGCAAAAAAATATGATAGAGCTAAAAAGACTTTAAGAATTACTTTAGTAGCATCAACTATTATATTTATATTAGGATCTTTGGTTGTACAATTAGATCCACAATTATTAGTTGGAATGTTTAATAAAGATCTACAACTTATGAGTATAACTGTAAATGGATTAAAAAAATATTTATTTGCATTACCAATAATAGGAGTATCAATCGTAGGCACTAACTATATACAATCAACAGGAAATGCAAAGATGGCTATGATATTAAGCTTATTAAGACAAGTTATAGTGTTAATACCTATGGTTTTAATTTTACCTAAATTTTTTGATTTAAACGGTGTTTGGTTTGCGCAACCAACTGCTGATATTGTATCATCTGTTTTAACAGGTATAGTTTTACTTAAAGAAATTAGAAAATATCCTCAAACTCAAGAAGCTGAATTAATGGAAGTTATAGAAGTTTTATAGTATAAAAGGAGTATTTTAATGGAGTAGCGTTAAAGTACTCTTTTTTTATTAAAAGCTAAATTATTATATAAGGTTTTCATAAGAAAAACCGTATAATGATAAGATAAGAAAATTTCAAGTAATATATAAATTGTGGAGGATAGAAATGATATATAAATGGTCGGATGACTTACTAACAGGGAATACACAAATTGATACAGAACATAAAGAACTTATAAAAGCAATTAATGATTTATTAGAAGCTTGTAGTAAGGGAAAAGGTAGAGCTGAAATAGAAAAAACAGTAAAATTCTTATCTTCTTATACGAAAACTCATTTTGGACACGAAGAAGTTTTACAAATGAAATACAAATACCCTGATTTTGAAAATCATAAAAAGTATCATAAACATTTTGTAGATACTGTTGATAACATACAGAAGAAGCTCTTAGCAGATGGTCCAAGTATTGCTTTAGTTGGTGAAATTAATAGTAAAGTTGCAAATTGGATAATAAGCCATATAAAAAGAGAAGATGTTAAAGTAGCAGCACATATAAGAAATAATTCTAAGTAAATTAAGTATATATTTTATCACTACTTAAAATAGGGGCAATAGCTCCTATTTTTATTTTTGCAATATAGTACTATTTTAAAAAATATTGCATCATATAATAATTAAAAGCAATTTAAAATATGAAATGGGGGAACTATTTTATGAGCCAAAAGATTAGAACACTTAGCAATGGATTAAAAATACCTGCAATAGGATTTGGAACATATAAATTAGGAAGTGATGAAGAAACTGCTAAAATAATAAAAAATGCTTTAGATTCAGGGTATCAAATGATAGATACTGCTTATTTTTATGGAAATGAAGTAGGTATAGGTAGGGGTATAAAAGAAAGTAAAATAGATAGAGAAGAAATATTTTTAGTAACTAAGCTTTGGAATGATGATCATGGTTATAAAAAAACTATTGAAGCTTTTAATAAATCATTAAAAAATTTAGGTGTAGATTATATAGACTTATATTTAATTCATTGGCCAAATAAATTAAATTCTCAAACGTGGAGAGCTTTTGAACATCTATATGAAATAGGAAAAGTAAAATCTATAGGAGTTTGTAATTTTAAAGAGATTCACTTAGAAGAATTAAAGCAGAGCGCAAAAATAATGCCTATGGTAAATCAAGTAGAGATTCATCCTTACAGTACTAAGAATGAAATAATTAATTATTGCAAAGATAATAATATACAAGTTGTTGCGTGGAGTCCTATAAGTAGAGGAAAAATATTTAGTGAAGAGTTGATGATTGATTTATCACAAAAATATAAAAAGACAATAGCACAAATAGTATTAAAATGGCATATCCAAAAGGGTATTATTCCTATACCAAAATCATCAAATGAAAATAGAATAAAGGAAAATATAGAAATATTTGATTTTGAGCTTTCTAAGGAAGATATGATAGCTATTGATTTATTAAATAAAGGTGATGATATGTCTGTATCAAATCCACCAGCTAATACAACATATAATGACTTTACAATTTAATAATAAATAATTTAATAAACTAAATAAGATTTACTTTATTGAGTAAAGTAGAATAATATTCAATCTAAGCATCAGGGTTATATAGATTGATTAAAATTATAAAAGCTTAGTATATTTGTATTAATGAAAAAATTTAGCATATATTAAATAACACTTTAGTACAAGTAATGAAAGGATTGAAAGTAGTGTCTAGTATATTATTGATAGAAGATGATTTTAAATTAAAAGAATATATAAGTGAGTATTTAAAAGTTTATGATTATGAAGTAATTCAAATAGATAATTTTGAGGATATTATGGGTACTGTTAAAAAAGTTAATCCAAGTCTTATATTATTAGATATAAATCTACCTAAATTTGATGGATTTTATTTTTTAAAACTCATTAGAAATAATTATAAAATACCAGTAATAATCCTTTCAGCTAGAAGTGATGAAGGAGAACAAATAAGAGGAATGGAACTTGGAGCTGATGACTATGTGACAAAACCGTTCTCTATAGGAATACTTATTGCTAAAATAAATGCTTTATTAAGAAGAACTAATGAATACATTAGTAAAGATAATCAGAATAAAGAATTAAATGAGGAGAAAAAAGGGGATTTAGAATTAATAAACAATGGAATGAAGTTAAAATACAAAGGGCAAATTATTGAATTAACAAAAAATGAATATGGAATTTTAAATTTGTTTTTTAGTAATGTGGGAAACGTGATTACAAGAGAAGAAATTCTAGAAGAATTATGGGATGATACAACTTTTGTTGATGATAATACTTTAACAGTTAATATGACAAGAGTTAAAAAGAAACTAAGTGAGTTAGGCATAAATAATGTTATTATAACTAAAAGAGGAGTAGGATATGTCTTTAATGGAATTAATAATTAAAGTTATAAAAGTTAAATTTAGAGATTTAATGGCATTTACAATAAATACTTTAATAATACTATTATTTTATTTTTTATTTTTTAAAGATAGTGAAATATTATATCCATTAATGTTAAGTAGTTTTATAATTGAAGTTTATTTCATTATTGAGATTATTAAATATAGAGAATTTTTAGAAAAATTAAATGATAGTAAAAAAAGTCCTAACTATAAAGTATCAGATTTAGGTGCTAATGAGGAGGAAGTACTAAATACAATCAGTGAAATTCATAGTAACTATCTTAAACAAATATATGAACTAAATCAACAAATAAGTGATAGAAATATGTTGTTTTCGCAGTGGATTCATAATATGAAAACATCGGTGACTGTAATAGGGTTAGCATGTGAAAAAAGTAGTCTAAGTGTAGATTTTAAAAGTTGTATTGATGATATTGAAGATGAAAATAATATTATTAAAAAAAATTTAGAAGAATGTTTAAATATTTTAAGAGTAGATGATTTTTCAAGAGATTATATAATAAATTTTTATAATCTTAATGAATTAGTTAATGTTGTAGTTAATTCTAAAAAAAGAGATTTTATATACCAAGGAGTATATCCCAAGGTAGATATAGATAAAGATATTTATGTTTATACTGATAGGAAATGGTTTGAATATATGTTGGGTCAGATAATATCTAATTCTATAAAGTATTCTAATGATAAAGTAGAAATATCATCTAAAAATAATACTAACAATATAATAGAACTATTAATTAAAGACAATGGAATTGGAATATCTAAAGAAGATTTGCCTAGAGTATTTGATCCATTTTTTACAGGGTCAAATGGAAGAAAAGAAAGATCTGCAACAGGGATTGGTCTTTATATGGTGAAAATAATATCAAAAAAACTTGGACACAACATTGAAATAGAATCAGAACTTGACTGTGGGACAAGTGTCAAAATTAAGTTTAAAAGTGAAGAAGCTATTTAACTTAATTTTATATTTTTTAAAATGTAAGGTTTTGTAAGATAAATCGATTAGAGAAATTTGAACTTAACTCTATACTAATATTATAAAGTTTTAGACAAATATAATATTTAGATAAGAGAGGTATAAAAGAACATGGAAATTTTAAATGTAAATAATTTAACTAAAATTTACAATTCTTATAAAGGAGCAAAAGAAGTTATAGCTTTAGATGGAATAAATCTAACTATTAACAAAGGTGAGTTTGTTGGCATAATGGGTCCAAGTGGAAGTGGAAAGACGACATTATTAAATATTCTTTCGGGAATTGATAAAAGTACTTCGGGAGAGGCTTTAATAAATAATAAAGATATAGTAAAAATGAAAAAAGACGAGCTAACTTTATTTAGAAGAAAAAATATTGGATATATATTTCAAGATTTTAACTTGTTAGATAGTTTAACATTAGAAGAAAATATTGGATTACCACTTATTTTAGAAAAGAAAAATCCAAAGATGATTAAGGATAAAGTTAATGAATTGATGAAATTTTTTGGTATTGAAAAATTAAAGCAAAAATATCCATACAATATTTCAGGGGGGCAAAAGCAAAGGGTTGCGGCTGCAAGAGCGCTTATAAATAATCCTGCTATAATATTTGCAGACGAACCGACTGGAAATCTAGATTCAAAATCAGCAAATAGTATAATGGAAACTATATCGAAGATGAATAAAGATGCAGAAAGTACGGTTTTAATGGTAACTCATGATCCATTTGCAGCATCTTTTTGTAAAAAAATTATATTTATAAAAGATGGAAAAATAAAAATGGAGATTGTTTCAGATGGAGATAGAAAGAAGTTCTTTGATAAAATATTAGAGGCTCAAAGTGTTATAGGAGGGGAAAACTAATGAATTTTTCTTCTATAATACGTAAGAATTTTACACATAATTTTAAAAAGTATATATCATTTTATTTCGTTAACTCATTGATTATTGCAATGCTTTTTATGTATGGGAGCTTAATATTTAATTCAGAAGTAATAGAAAGTTCAAAACAATCAACTTTACAGACAACTGTAATATTTGCTTTAATAGCTATTACACTTTTTTCAATAGTATTTATAACCTATGCTAATATTGCATTCTTAAAAAATAGAGGTAAAGAATTTGGAATGTATTTAACTCTAGGGATGACTACAAATAATTTAATTAAACTGATATTTATCGAAAATCTAGGAATAATGGTAGCCTCGCTAATAACTGGATTATTAAGTGGAACTTTATTTGGAAGATTATTTTACATGGCATTAAATAAAATACTAACTTCTAAACCACTTGTATATGAGTTAAATCGTGAAAGTTTTTTATTAAGTATAGGTATATTTGTTTTAATCTTTTTAGGAAATGCTATATTTAATGTATATTATATAAAAAAGGTATCTATAATAGATGTTATAAAATCATCTAAGAAAAAAGAAGCAGGAAAGTCTAATAAATTTATAGGTGTCGTTTCTTTAATTTTATTAATAGCATCTTTTTATTGTTTACCTAAAACTTTACATGGTGAAATGTTTAAGGACAAGCCCACTATGGTATATGTATTGATGTTGTTAATGTTAGTTTGTCCATATATGGTAATAGGGTCATTTATTGATGTTGTTAAATGGATTTTAAGTAAGTTTCCTAAATCATATAATAATAATATATTAATTTTAGGAAACTTATCTCATAGATTTACAGCTTATAGAAGTATTTTATATATACTTTCATTATTAGTAGCTGTGGCTATGGTTTGTATGGGTTATAGTTATTCTACATATGCATCAAGTAGAGTATTTATGACTGCTGATAATCCTTATGACATTATGTTTATTGAAAGTGACAATTACAATAAGGTAAAACAAGAGGATATTAAAACTTTACTAAATCAAAATAATTCTAAATTAACAACTTATAAAGTTTTAGAATACATGGCAGTACCTGTATTTAAAGAAGACGAAAAAGGAAACTATAGTTTAGATAAAACAGAAAATATTATAAGTGAAACAAATTACAATAAACATATGGGAACTAATTTGAGAGTAAATCCTGGTCAAAGTGTTTATGTAACGGAATATGAATCAGCTGGATATAAGTATCCAAATAGTATTTTTGCACCTATGAATGAAAAACAAAAAGCGAAAGTTCAATATATTTTATCAAATAACAACTATGTTATAAGCAAAAATGACTTAAATAGTATTTTAGGAAGTACGGCTTGTATTAAAATAAATAAAAATGATATAAAGGAAAAAGATAATTCTAAATTTACTAATGAAAGAGATACTCCCGTTTATAATACTGGTGCAGGTATGATTTTAAATGATAAAGACCATGAAACTTTAAAAAATAATATAGCTACTTCTGCTATTAAAAGAATGCATTTAATTAATGCAAAAAATAGTGATGAAGCCTTTGAGGTATTAATTAATCACTTAAGAGGTGTTAATAAGCTTGATAAATCATATTGGAACGAGGGATCTATGTGGGGAGACTCTACATCAGATGATGCAAATAGAAATATTAAAGAAGCTTATAGACCTGTTTACACAGAAGAACTTGTAAACCTAAGACTAAACCAAAGTGGAATATTACTTTTCACTATGATGTTTATAGGAGTACTATTTACAATAGCTAATGGAGTAGTTTTATATTACAAGGTACTATCTGATATAGATGAAGAAGAAGAAAGATTAATGTCACTAAATCGAATAGGAGTGCTTAAAAAAGAAGTAAGATTAATGATTAGCAAAGAACTGGCACTAGTATTTTTTATTCCTATTATATTTGGAGGATTAACTGGACTATACTTTGTAAACATGATAGTTCTTAAAAAGTCTACGGCAGATTTATTTATGGAAAAATCAATAATTATATTTATTGTAGGGTCTATTATTCAAGGGATATTCTATTTAATAAGTCGAAGAAAATATATTAAACAAGCAAATATTTAGAATATGAATAATTAATAATAAAAAACACATTGATTATAATCAATGTGTTTTTTATTATTTTAGAACTAGTTTTAAAATTTTATCATCAGATAAATCAGGATTTCCTCTACCATCTCTATTACTTGTTGAAATATAGATTGATCCATCTTTTTCATAAACAACTTCACGCAAACGTCCATACTCATTCTTTAAATATGATTCTATACTTTTTACTATAGTTCCATCCTTATTTAATGATATATTAAGTAGTTGCTGACCACGAAGTGTTGCAACCAATAAATTATCTTTCCAGGGGCCTTGATTTACAAAAGCAATTCCAGAAGGAGCCCAAGTATCTTCTTGGCTTTGTAATAGAGGTTTTGTTACTAAAATTTCAGAGGATTCTTCATCCCCTTGGACAATAGGCCATCCGTAATTTGATCCAGGATTTATTATATTTATTTCATCATGTGCCGATTGGCCATGTTCTGATGAATATAGCATATTATTTGAGTTCCAAGCTAAACCTTGGGGATTTCGATGACCTAAGCTGTAGATAGGAGAATTAGAAAAAGGATTATCATTAGGAATACTGCCATCTAATTCTATACGAAGTATTTTCCCAGCTAGACTTGTTATATCTTGAGCTAAATCAGGATTACCAGCATCACCTGTCGTTATATAGAGTTTTTTATCAGGCCCTATTTTAATTCTACCTCCATTATGAATCTGACCTCCAGGAATTTTATCTAAAAGAATTTGGTCGATAGATGCTTTGTTATTTCTTTCAACTAACTTTATGACACGGTTATAAAGTTTATTACCTTCTGAGTATGAAGACATGACATATAAAAAATGATTTTGTGAAAAGTTTGGATCAAGTGCTATACCCATTAAACCACCTTCACCTTGACTTATAAATGGAGATCTAAAGGTGATAAGTGGATTTGGGTTTAGATTACTACTTTCGATAACTCTAATTGAACCAGACCTTTCTGTAAAATATATTTTTCTTTCATCACTAATAGCTATTGCCCAAGGGGTATTTAAATTTTCAGCTACGATTTCAATTTTATAAGGAAATTGTCTTGATTTTAATGGATTTATTTTTATTTTTTTATTTTTGTGATTAGGAAATATTGTATTAGATAAAAAATTATATATTATTTTTTTCATAGGACTACCCTCCAAAATATTTTATAATTAATATATTATTCTTAAAAGTAATTAAAGTTCTTACGGTATAAAGATAAAGGAAAAAGAAAAAGTTCAGTAAATTAGTATAATTTATTGTGCTTTTTTATTAAACTTGTTTACCAAAAAATTTCAATGAATATAATTTATAATGTGGAGATTGAAAAGACGAAATATAAATAATTTATATATAATACATGCAAAATATGAACTTTTTCGACAAAATTTCATATTATATTAAGAGGTTTTTAAACCTCTTAATATAATATTGTGGAGAGATGATAAAATGAGCTGTCAAAATTATAAAAGTCAAAAGGATTGTAAAAAACATTGTTCAGAAGATTATTGGGACTGGGGAAATTGGAATGATTGGCATGATTGTGATGAAGAAGAAATGAGACATGTCCATGAATATTCAGAAAGTGTAAAATTAGCAGAAGAATGCGATGATAGACACAACCATCGTGCTGCGGGAGTTACAGGGGAAGCTATACCTATACAAGGTGGAACTAACCATGTTCATAAAATAAAAAATGACAATACAGACTTCCTTGATCATTTCCATAAAATATTCACTACAACAGGACCAGCAATTAATATACCGGGAACTAATAAACATGTTCATTTGGTATCTGGAAATACTACTGTTGCTGACGGCCATTTCCATCAATTTCTTTTTACTACTCAAATTGATGCACCACTAGTATAAATTTTGATGGAAAACTTTAATTTATAAAAATAAATTTAAAATATAATGCTTACCGGGACTATGATTATAATCATAGTCCTTTTTCATTATTTGTTGAGTTATTTTTTATAAAAAAATAATTTTTAAAATCAATAAATCAAATAACTAATTATCTGAAATTATAATAATTAGAAGCATAATGATTAAGTTTATTAATGATTAGAATGGAAAAGTCAAATAAATCTAATGGTTAAAATGGTGGTATAGTATAAATATGAACAAGATAAAACGTAATGTTTAATATAAATTAGATAACTTAAATTAAGGGGTGGTTATATGAATAAATATTTAGATAAACTTGAAAACTTACACATAGGAATAAGTGGAACTTGTTTAGCATTTATAACGCTTAGTAATTGTTGGCTAATTAAAGATATAGGATATTTAAAGCCGATTTCTATAGGCTTAGCAATTTGTATGCTTTCACTAATGTTAATTAGACTCATGAAGTTTCCAAAAGTTATGTTCCAAGAGTTAAAAAATCCTGTTACAGGAACATTCTACCCAACAATTGGTATGGTAACTTGGTTAGTTTCTGGATATTTTTATCATAAATTTCCAATTATATGTAGTGTTTTATGGATAGGGGCGGTGATTTATCACTATGGAATTGTAGTATTTTATACAATAATAAGAATTAAAGAAAGAAACTTTAATAATATAATGCCAACTTGTTTTATCATATATACAGGTATGATAACAGGAAGTGTAGCAAGTAAAGGCATGGGAGGAATAATTCCGCCAATAGCACACTTTATGCTTATGTTTGGATTTATACTTTATACTATACTTTTACCTGTAGTATTATATATAGTATTTAAAAGTGAGATATTAGATGATAAAAAACTACCTACTGTTGGTATTGTTTGTTCTCCAGCTCCACTTGGAATAGTTGGGATATTAACTATTGATGCTAATCCAAATATATATATGTTAACTTGGTTAATAGTAACAGGATTAATACTTTTAGTAGTGGTTTACTCATATATATTAAAGCTATTTAAAGAAGGGTTCAAGCCAGCTTATGCTTCATTTACATTCCCATTAGCTATAGCAACACTAGCAGCTTTTAAACTATCAATATATTTTAATTCAATAGGATATGAAACTTTAGGAAGTGTATTTGAATTACTAGGAAATATTGAAATATTTATAGCGACATATGTAGTATTTTTCATACTATTAAACTTCTTAAATATGTTCTTTAAAGCTATAAATCCAAAAGTTGGAGATTATTTAGAGAAAGAAGAAAAATTAATTGGAGGGACTATATACTCTAGCAATAAATAACAAATATTAAAATTTAAAATAAATATGAGAGAATTGAAATGTTTAATTATGGCAATTTTAAATTTTTAAGTTTTAAATTAAATAAGTATGTAGATATTTTATAGAAAATAACATATAATAAAACTATATTAATGAAAGGGTATGGTATTTAAGAACATGAACAATTAATTTATTTTCAATAATTTAAAGTATTATTAAATTTTAAAGACCTATTTTATAGGTATGTTTATAATGCTTAAATTAAGGAAAGTAAATTATAGGGGTGTTTTTAATTATCATACCCTTTTTATGCAAATTTTTATTAAAACTTTATACTTTCCTTATATTTAAGTAAATATAGGAGGTTATTTTATGATAATAGCAAGTATTGATAAGTTAAAGAAATTTTACGGCGATAAATTAATATTAGATATAGATAAGTTTGAAATTAAAGAAAATGAAAAAATAGGATTAGTAGGAGACAATGGAGCAGGGAAAACAACCTTAATAAAGTTACTTATACAAGCTATTGAGCCTGATGAAGGGTATATTTATCTAACTGATAGTTACTCATATATAAGTCAAAATGAAGACGATGAAAGTATATGTGAAGATAGCAAAATTAAAAGTTTACTAAATGTTCCAGATGAATATAAAGAATACCTTTCAGGAGGAGAAAAGGTTAAAGTAAGACTAGCAAATGCATTGAACGAAAAAAAGAAACTTATAATAGCTGATGAACCAACCTCTAACCTAGATATAGACAGCATAAAAATACTAGAAGATATGTTGAAAAACTATGAAGGCGCTTTATTATTAGTATCTCACGATAGGAAGTTTTTAAACTCTTTATGTAATACTATTGTAGAAGTAAAAGATAGTAAAATTAAAATATACAATGGAAATTATTCTAAATATGTAAATCTTAAAAAAGAAGAGCAAAAGAGATCTGACTTTGAATATGAACAGTATATAAGCGAAAAGAAAAAATTAGAACAAGCTATAGTACAAAAAACTCAAAAAAGGGATGGTATTAAAAGAACACCAAAGAGAATGGGAAACTCAGAGGCAAGGCTTCATAAAATGGGAGGTCAGAAAGGTAAGAAAAAATTAGATGCAAATATTAAAACAATACAAACTAGGATAGAGAAATTAGATGTAAAGGAAAAAACTAAAAATTCTAATGTGATAGATATAAAGATTAAAGAGGGTATGGAAATATTAAGTAAAAACTTATTAGAAGTAAAAGATTTTACACTAAAGATTGAAGATAGATTACTACTTGATAATATCTCTTTTAAAATAAAAAGAGATAAAAAAACTGCTATTATAGGAAAGAATGGTTGTGGTAAAACCATGCTTCTTAAAGAAATTATTAAAGATAATAATAACTCTATTAAAATTAATAGTAGAGTAAAAATTGGATACTTTGATCAAAGTCAGGATACTTTAAATAGTTCAATTTCAATATTAGAAAATATAAAAAAAGATTCTTCTTTTGATGAGACATTTATAAGAATAAATCTTAGCTTATTTGGGTTTAAAGGTGAGAGTGTTCATAATAAGGTAGAAAATCTTAGTGGTGGGGAGAAAGTAAAAGTAGCCCTATGTAAGATTATTTTAGAAGATAATAATTTATTAATACTAGATGAACCTACAAATTATCTTGATATTAATGCTATTGAAGCTTTAGAGGATGCATTAAAACATGTGGAAAAATCTATAATTATGGTATCTCATGATAAAGCATTTATATCAAATATATGTAATTATATCATCGAGATAAAGGATAATAAGGTAATTGAATTTAATGGAACCTATAAAGAATATGAAGATAGTAAAAAAGAGTTAAAGTTAAATCGTAAGGAAATAGAAAGTAAAGAAAATATGATGATTTTGGAAAATCAGCTAAGTTGTTTAATTTCATTATTATCTATAGAAACAGATAAAAATAAAAAAGATAAGTATGAAAGAGAGTATGAATACTTATTAGAAAAAATCAAAGGAGTTAAAATGATATAAATTAATTTGCATTCTATAAAGTAAAAAACTATATTCTAAAAAGAATATAGTTTTTTTACTTTGGAAGATGAGATGATAGCTTTCAGATTGATATAATTTGCTTTTAAATAATTAACGTTTTACTCCTTGTAATGTAAATCTTAGTACAATAATAATTTTTTTAAAATATAGTTTGATATTATTAACTTATATTTGATTAGATAGTAAATCGTATAGGATTAAGATAAATATTACATAAATTATATGAATATTTTATATAGAATTAAAATCTGAATACGGGAGTATTTTAGATTTATCTATTTATTAAAATAAGTAAGTATTAAATATATAGGAGTAGTATGTTATGAGCAAAATTATACCAATGATTATAGGGGAGCTAATTATCTATTTTTTATTAACTATTATAGAAAGAAGATATGCTCTAATATCAAATATGATTTTTAAAATTAAGTTTAGATTTTCTATATTACGTAAAGAGTGCAATTTTTTAATGGTATTAATAATAATTAATGCTATAACTTATGTATTTATAGGTGAGTTATTTTATATTTCTGAATTTATATCAGGAATTTTTTTAGGATTTTCAACAGGTATAATAATTTTTATGAACACAATTAGAAGTGATTATGAAGAAAAATAGGAAGTACTTTTGAGTGCTTCTTATTTTTTGTATAGAAAAAAATACCTTTTAATATAACAATTTAACCGCTTATATATATTTTATATTATAAATAATTTTTATATCATATAATTAAGACAAATAGGAGGAAACACATATGAAGATAGATATTGATATTGATAAAAAATATAAAGAGATACAAGTAATACTAAAGTCTCCAGATATGGATGAAGAAACACTAGAAATATTAGAAAAGTTAAAGACAAGAAAAACTAAATATATACTTGGGAAAAAAGACAAGAAAATATATATATTAGATATAAATGAAGTATATATATTTTACAGTGAAAATCAAAAAGTATTTGTTGAAACAAATGAGTGTAAATATGAAGTTGAAGAAAGGCTGTATGAAATTGAAGAAAACTTAAAAAGTACATCGTTTGTTAGAGTATCAAAATTTGCAGTAGTCAATATGAAAAAGGTTAGAAATATAGATATGCATTTTAATGGAAATTTAACTATGAATCTTATAAATAATAAAAAAGAAAATATATCGAGAAGATATATATCAAAAATAAAGGATTATCTAAACAATGGAGGTTTTTAGAATGAACAAATATATTAAGAAATTTATCACTAGGGGATTAATTACAGGAATACCTTTTGGTGTTTTTATAGGGCAAGTTGTATTTGCGATATTTTTGTTGCTTACAGATGTTAAAAATATAGAAACTACTAAAGAACAATATTTTATACAACTTGTATCTTCATCATTTACAGGATTTTATTGTGTAGGTTTAAGCGTCGTATTTAATATTGAAAAATGGAGTTTATTAAAACAAACTATTATAAACTTTTTAGGAATGGCAATAGTATATTTTCCAATAGCATATTTTACAGGCTGGATGCCTAAAAATTTTATAGGAATAGCTTACTTTACGTTAAACTATTTAATAGTTTATATAGTGATATGGATTATATTTAAATATAAAATTAGACACATAAATAAACAACTAAGCAGGCAACTAAATAAAATCAATAAATAAATATTAACAACAACATAGTCCAAAAAGTTTTAAAAATTTCAAAAAAATTTATATCAAATTTGTAATTATAAATTCGTTGAAAGCTTGTGATTGCATAAGGTATACTAATCATGTCGACAAAAATATTTAAAAATTACACTATAAATAATTGGAATATAAAATGGAGGACTTAAATGATAAGAAAGATTTTACCTTTAATAATTTCAGGAGCATTAATATTAACAGGGTGTTCAAAGACTAAAGAAGAAAAGATTGAAAAAGAAGAAAATAAAAAACTAACTTATTCAAATTTAATAGATGATAAAACTCAAAATGAAATAAAAGATATATTAATAGAAAGTAAAATTGATAAAGCTCAGTCACAATACTTTATAGATACAGTTAATAAATATAATAATAAATCTAGTTTGAATAAATTAGAAACTTCATCTAATGGATTTAAATCTATAAATACATTACAAGTACCTTATGACGAAGGTTATCTAGGTGAAATTTGGGATTTTAAAAAATTAAATTATATGGATTTTAACTGTAGATTAACAGCATTTACATTATTTAAAGATTTTATTAAATCAGAAGGAAAGCCTAATACAGAGGACAACACATTAATGTTTGATATAGATGCTATAAAAAATAATCCTATTAGTAAGTTTACAAAAGAAGAGACTGATAAGTTTGAAAATTTATATGGAGCTATACCTGTAAAAAATTCTAAAGATGTAAAAGCACATTCAGAAGCAATAATTAAAGAATGGAAAAAAAGAAATATATCTTTTATAGATAATCCTAATGTATCAATGATAAATGCATTTTTACATATACCAGAAGACAGCAATGTATTTGTAGGTCATGTAGGTCTTTTAGTTAAAGAAAAAGATGAATTTTTATTTATTGAAAAATATGGAGCCTCTCTACCATATCAAGTATCTAAATTCAAAAATAAAGATGAAGTTAAGACTTACTTAATGGATAGATTAGATGTAAATACATCAGATAATGGAGCTTCAAAACCTATAATTATGGAAAATGATAAATTAATGTAGAAAAAAACGTATCACTAACATGTGATACGTTTTTTATTTAAATGATATTAAATTTTAAGTATAGGGTATATATAAATTATTAAATTTCAGTTTAACTAATAATTTATGGATTGGAGCCAAAATTATGAATATACAAGACATTATAATAAGGATTTTATTAGCCATATTTATTGGGGGAGCAATAGGCTTTAATAGAGAGAGAGAAAATGTATCTGCAGGATTTAGAACTCATGCTTTAGTTTGTCTAGGTGCTACTATAGCAGCATTGATTCAGGTAGAGTTAGCTCAATTAGCTTTAAATGAGATTACAACTACGAAAGCACTGTCTGGAGCCATTAAAGTCAATGATGGAAGATTTATAGGTCAAGTTGTATCCGGTATAGGTTTTTTAGGTGCAGGAACTATAATCAAAACTAAAGGGTCTGTTCGAGGTTTAACGACAGCTGCATCAATATGGTCAGTTGCTTGTATTGGAATAGCTATAGGAATGGGATTTTATAGAGTGAGTATTTTAGGAGGAATAAGTATAATAATAGTTCTTGTTGTTTTAAAAAAGATAGAAGAAAAGTATATAACTAAAGCTAGTACTATAAAGCTAAAAGTTAAATACAAATCAAAACAAGAAGCTATTAGAGAAATTCAAGAATCAATTCAAGGATATCAAGTAAATGTTGAAGGTATAGAAGTTATTTCAGATGATGAATGTATATATACATTAAGAAAATCTAAACTTGTAGGTATAAGTGAAATTATAAGTATATTGAGTGAAAATAAAAATATAATTATGGTAACTAAACTTGATAGCACAAGTTAAAAAGAGAGCGTGAAATAATGCTCTTTTTTTTATTTGAAAATTTACAAGATTTTCAGGAAAAGTATAAAAATAATTTGAAATAGTAGGTATAGATCTGGAAATTCTCTAGGTCGTGGAAAAATTTACAAAAATTTAACTTTTGTTATTTTGATTTATGCCGTATTAAAAAGTATATATAAATTTATTTGAAAATATTATTTTAGTCCCTAAAACAATTTTAGTAAATAAATTACACAATTAGAATTTATTTATAAGTATTAAAAGTCATAAATTATAAATCTACAACTATATACGCAAACTGAAGTAATTCGGCGTAGCAAAGCTATAGGGACTTTTTAAGAAGTTAGTCAGTTACAAAACTTATAATTAAAAAGGGGGTTAACTGGCTTAAGTTAACTCCCTTTTATTTTTATAAATACTGATTAATTTGTTAGTTAAATTTTTAATAGGAGGTGTTTAAGTAACAAATAATTAAAAAACTGTAAAAAAACAGTCAAAAAACGGGAGAAAAAGAAATGAAATTTAAATTTGGACATATTAGTAAAGAAAAAAACAAGAGTATAAAGATTCAACTTGCATTAACTATTGTATGTTTTTCAGTAGTTTGTTGTCTATGTTTAGGAGCAATAACAAGTTACCTAAATTATAAGACATCTAATACAATTTTATCCAAAACAGCGGTAGAAACTACTAAACAGGCTGCAGATACAGTTGCCCAAAAACTAACAAATGTAAAAAATGCAGCAATACAAACTGGAATCATAAAAGAACTTTCTGACCCGAAAGTTAGTGTAGAAGAAAAACAAAATATAATAAATAGGCAAGAAAAATTATATGGACTACAATTAGGACAAATTTTAGACGTAAGCGGTAAAGATTTATTCAGTGGAAAAGATTATTCAAGTAGAGATTATTTCAAAATCTCTATGGGAGGACAAGCTTATATGGGAAGTCCTGTAAAAAGTAAAGTAACAGGTCAACTTACACTTGTGGTTGCAGCTCCTATTTGGGAAAATGGAGTTCAAGGAAGTAAAATAGTTGGTGTTGTAACTTTTGACACAGATAAAGACTTCTTAAATGATATAGTTAATAATATAAAGATAAGTAAAAATAGTTATGCATATCTTTTAGATAAAGAAGGAACTACAATAGCGCATAGAGACACTAGTTTAATAGGTGTTGAAAATACTATAAGAGATGCACAAACAAATAAAGACTTAGAACCTTTCGCTGAGGCAGATAAAAAACTTATATCAGGTGCAACAGGAAATACTGATGTAGAGTTAAAAGGAGAAGATTGGATACTAGGCTATGCTCCAGTAAAAAATAGTAATAACTGGGGAATAGGAGTTATGATAAATAAAGGTGATTTCTTAGGTCAAATGTATAACTCTATTTTTATAACAGTAGTGTTATCTATACTATTTATAGTAGTAGCATTTATAGTAGCAGCTAAATTTGCTAGCATGATAGGAAATCCATTAAAACAATGTAGTGAGAGACTTAAAAAATTAGCTGAGGGAGATTTAAACTCAGAAATACCAGAAGTAAATGCTGAAAATGAAATAGGCTTAGTTGCAGATGCTACAGAAAAAATAGTTCAAGACTTTAGGGCTATGATAAATGAATTGACAAATATATTAACAGAAATAAGTGATGGTAACTTAGCTGTTGATATGGATTGTGATAAATTAAGATCTTTATTTGTAAATGATTTTGAACCTATGTTATTAGCAGTAGATAAAATAGTAGAAAGTTTAAATAGTACATTATCACAAATAAACCTTGCAGGTGAACAAGTTGCAATAGGATCAACTCAAGTAGCAGAAGGAGCACAAGTGCTTTCTCAAGGTGCAACAGAACAAGCAAGTTCAGTACAAGAACTTTCAGCTACTATGAGTGAGGTTTCAGAGCAGATACAGCAAACAGCTGAAAATGCTGAAAAAGCAAAAGCTATATCTGTTAAATCAAGTGTAGCAACAGATAAAGGTAAAAAACAAATGAACGAAATGATTGCTGCAATGGATGAAATAAGCAATACATCAAATGAAATAGGAAATATAATTAAAAATATTGATGATATAGCATTCCAAACAAATATATTAGCACTTAATGCAGCAGTTGAAGCAGCTCGTGCTGGAGAAGCTGGTAAAGGATTTGCAGTTGTTGCAGATGAAGTTAGAAATCTTGCTGCAAAATCTGCTCAAAGTGCAAAAGATACAGCTGAATTAATAGAAAAATCACTTAAAGCAATAGAAAACGGAAGTGTAATAGTTTCAGAAACTGCAAAATCTCTTGAAGAAGTTGTAGAGAGCGCTAAACAATCAGCAGACGTTATACAAAAAATTGCAGATGCGAGTAGAGAACAAGCTCAAAATGTAAATCAAGTAAATACTGGTGTAGAGCAAATATCTGTAGTTGTACAAACTAACTCAGCTACTGCTGAAGAAAGTGCTGCAGCAAGTGAAGAGTTATCTAGTCAAGCTCAAATGCTAGAACAACTTATAGAGAAATTTAGATTAAAAGATAATCAAGGCAAGTACTATGATGCTAAGATGTTATTTAATAATGAAGACTTTTAATTAGTTAAATATTAAAATAAAAGGAGTACCATTTGGGTACTCCTTATTTTTATATAGATTTTTATAGTTGAGAAATTCAAATTATAATAAAAAAGTAGTATTATAGAACCTATAATTAAAAATTTAATGTTATATATTTTATACATAGGGGGGGAGTAAAATATGGAACAAAAATGGTTGAAATAGGCAACTGAAATTCAGTCCATATCTCAAGCTGGATTAACATACTCAAAAGATAAGTATGATTTAGAAAGGTTTAATAAGTTAAAAGATATATCATCAGAGATTATAAGTGAATATACAAATATAGAAATAGAAGCAGTAAGAACAATAATCAATATTGAAGAGGGGTATTTAACACCAAAAGTTGATATAAGAGGAGCTATTATAAAAGATAATGAGATTTTATTAGTAAAGGAAAGTATAGATGGATCTTGGAGTTTGCCTGGAGGATGGACAGATGTTAACTTATCTGTATCTGAAAATATAATAAAAGAGGCTAGAGAAGAAGCTGGGGTTGATATAAAACCAACAAAAATAGTAGCTATATTAGATAAAAATAAATATAATAAACCTATAAGTGTTCAAAGTATTTATAAAGTATTTATTTTATGTGATTTTATAAGTGGTAAATTTGAGAAAAATATAGAAACAGAGGAAAGTAAATTTTTTAAATTTGATGAACCTCCTAATTTATCAACAGCAAGAAATACTAAAGAACAAATAAAAATGTGTTTTGATGCTTTTAATAAAAAAGGATTTGAAACAATATTTGACTAGAGAGGAAAGCTAAATATGAAAACAAAATTTATATTGGTTACGGGATTAAGCTCTGAGCAAAGGCTGTAATAAATACTAAATAACATAATTTGCGAGGAGCTTTATATAAAGAGTTCGTTTAATAATAGTTTTGTACAGTCTTTGCTAGATTATTTACAAATTAAAAACGTAGATAGGAGCAAAGCTTATGAAATATGAAAAAGTACAAAATATACTTCCACAATATATTGTTAATCTAATTCAAGAGTATATTGATGGAGGATATTTATATATACCAAGAAAAAATGAAAATAAAAAATCTTGGGGAGAAATTAGCGGGACTAAGTCTAACTTAAGAAAAAGAAACAAAAAAATATTTATAGATTATGAAAAAGGTATGAAAATTAAAGATATAGCAAAAAAATATTATTTATCTGAAAGCAGTATAAGAAAAATAATAAGTCAGGAAAAGAATATATAATAAAAAATCGATACTTAAATTAAGTATCGATTTTTTATTATAATTATGGAAAGTTTAATACAGAGTTATTTTTAGATTTCTATTTGAAATAAAGTTAATGATATTATTAATAATATAATGTGTTTTATAAATTTATATAAAGGAGTATTTATATGAAAGAGAATAAATATGATAATGAAAAATTTTTTTTGAAATACAGCCAGATGGAACGATCAACATATGGTTTAGAATCGGCAGGAGAATGGCAGGAATTAAAAAATATGCTACCTTCATTTAAACAAAAGAGAGTACTTGATATTGGATGTGGATTTGGATGGCATTGTAGATATGCAGTTGAGAAAGAAGCTAAATATGTGCTTGGAGTTGATATTTCTAAAAAAATGTTAGACAAAGCAAGAAAACTTACTAAAAGTAAAAAAATAAATTACGAGTGTGTAGCCATGGAAGATTTACAAATCGAAGATGAAAAATTTGATATAGTAATTAGTTCTTTAGTTTTTCACTATACAAAAGATTTCGATGAAATATGTAAAAAAATTTATTGTAGTTTAGTAGATTACGGAGATTTTATATTTTCAGTAGAACACCCAATTTTTACATCTACTGAAAATCATGACTGGATTTATAATGATGAGGGAGAAATAGTTTTTTGGCCAATTGATAATTATCAAAACGAAGAAATTAGACATACCAAGTTTTTAGGAGAAGAAGTTATAAAATACCATAGAACTGTTACTACATATATAAATACACTTATAAAAAGTGGTTTTGGAATAGAACAAATATCAGAGCCTAAACCTCCAAATTATATGATTGAGGAAAATATATATTTAAAAAATGAGTTGAGAAGACCGATGTTTCTTATGATAGCTGCAAAAAAAGTATTATAATAAAATATATTATATATTTAATGTAAGAATCTAATATAAAAGGTGGGATTAAAGTATGAAGTTTTCTCAGTATATAAAAGATAAAGTTATATCAATATTTATAATATTAATTACATGTACAATATCATCTTTGTTTATGTACATAGTAAAAATAAATATAAATTCAATAGTTTTTGTGCAGTTAATATTTTTAATGAGTATAGTATTAGTATTTATTTTAGATTTTTTAAAAAAGAAACAATATTATGATGAATTTTTTACAGATTTTAACTCTTTAGATGAAAAATCACATATTACTGAAATAATAAAAAAACCAAATTTTGTAGAAGGAAAGATTTTATATGATGTATTGAAAATAGAAAATAAATATACAAATGATATAATGTCTGAATACAAAAACAATTTTATAGATTATCAACAGTATATTGAGACTTGGATTCATGAAGTAAAAACTCCTATTGCAACATCTAAACTACTTATTGAGAATAATAAAAATATAATTACACTAAGTATAGAAGAAGAAATTGACAAAATTGATGGATATGTAGAACAAGTCTTATATCTGGCAAAAAGTGATAGTGTAGAAAAAGACTATCATATAAAGAAAGTTTATTTGAAAAATATGGTTATGAATGAAGTTAAGAAGCACTCAAAAGAAATAATTAATCAAAATATAAAACCTGTAATGGGAAATTTAGATTTTTATGTTTTATCAGATGCTAAATGGATAGAGTTTATAATAGGCCAAATAATAAATAATTCAATTAAGTATAAAGGAAATAATGCTAAAATTGAATTTTACAGTGAGAAAGAAGGAAATAAAGTAAGCTTGTATATAAAAGATAACGGATTAGGTATAGAATCTCAAGATATTTCAAAAGTATTTGAAAAAGGATTTACAGGAAGTAATGGAAGAAAAGGAAAAAATTCTACAGGGATAGGATTATACATATGTAAAAAGTTATGTGAAAAGTTAGATGTAGACATAAACTTATACTCAGAGTTTGAAAAAGGAACAACAATAGAATTAACTTTTACTGAAGCTGTATAAATTCTAGAGCTTATATTACAATTATGTCATTTTAATGTCATGTGATGATGTGGATAGGAAATTCTTCTCGTGATATCATTAAAATATGAGGAGGAAGATATTATGAATCAAGTATTAAAAGTTAAAAATATAGAAAAATATTATAGAAATAAAGGAAGTGTCACAAAGGCAGTTGATAATATAAGTTTTGAAGTAAACAAGGGTGAATTTGTTGGAATAATGGGGGCATCAGGAAGTGGAAAAAGTACATTGTTAAATTGTATAGCTACAATTGACAATGTAACTGCTGGTAATATATATATATAGATAACAAAGATATAACTAAAATGAATGAAGATGATTTAGCAAATATCAGAAAACATAGTATTGGGTTTATATTTCAAGATTTAAATTTATTAGATACTTTAACTGGACGTGATAATATTGCTTTAGCACTTTCGATTTCTGGAGTTAATCAAAAAGAGATAGATAAAAAGATTAATTCAATAGCAAATCATTTAAGTATACAAAGTTTGCTTGAAAAATATCCGTATGAAATGTCTGGGGGTCAAAAGCAAAAGATAGCTTGTGCAAGAGCTATATCTACAAGTCCAGCTTTAATACTAGCAGATGAACCAACAGGATCTCTAGATTCTAAGTCAGCAAGAGTATTTTTAGAAAGTTTAGAGGATTTAAATAAAAACTTAAATGCTACGATTTTAATGGTAACTCATGATGCTTTTACAGCTAGTTACTGTGATAGAATATTATTTATAAAAGATGGTAAATTGTTTAATGAATTAGTTAAAGGGAATTCTAGTCGTAAAGAATTTTTTAATAAAATAATTAAAGTTACATCACTTCTTGGAGGTGATAATCAGTATGTTTTATAAAAAAAACACATCAGATAAAATGTTTAATGAGTTAGCTGTAAAAAATGTAAAAAAAAGCTTAAAAGATTATGCTATATATTTTATAACTCTTGTTTTTGGAGTTATACTTTTATACACTTTTAATTCAATAGAAGATCATATAAAACTATTAGGTGGAAGTGCTTATATGGAAGGATATATAGGATTTGCAAGAGGTATTATATTATTTGCATCTATTTTTATCTGTATGATATTTGGATTTTTAATAGCTTATGCAAATAATTTTTTTATGAAACGACGTAAAAGAGAGTTTGGAGTATACACAGTACTTGGTATGAATAAAAGAGATATAAACAGATTAATGGTAAAAGAAACTTTAACAATAGGGTTATTCGCTTTAATTATTGGATTAATATTAGGAATATTTGTAGCACAAGGGATTAGAGTAATTACTTTAAGTATGATGAATATAGAAGATAATTCATTTAGATTTTCAATTTCATTATTAGCAATGATTAAAACTATAATATTCTTTTTATTATCTTTATATTTTGTAAGTATATTTAACAAGAGAAGGATAAAAAAGCATAGTTTAGTAGATTTATTAAATGCAGATAAGAAAAATGAAAAGTCTATTATAATAAATAAAAATTCTAAAATTTACTTATTTTTAATATCCATTATATTAATATCTATAGGTTATATTATAATACCTAAGAATGAATTACCATCATGGAAAAAGTTCCTATCAAGTAGTGTATTAATTGGATATGGTACGTATTTATTTTTTTCATCTATTTCAGATTTTATAATAAATATAGTAAGAAATAATAAAATTATCTACTATAAAAAACTAAATTTATTTATAATAAATCAAATAAGTAGTTATATAAAAACTATTAATGTATCACTTACAGTTATATGTTTACTGTTATTTTCATCTATGGTAATTATACCATTTGGTATAAGTATAGCAAAATATACAGCATATGACTTAAAGGAAGCTACACCTTTTGATGCATCCATTAGTAAATATTATAATGAGTATACAGATAATTCTTCTATAAATGATAATTTAAAAAGAGAAGGTATTGATTTTAAAAGTATAGTATCATCTTCAGGGGAATTAAATAAATATGAATCGAAAGATGTTACATTAAAAAATTTTTTATTAAATGGATTTAAATCAAGTAAACATAGTAATTATAAAAAAGACTTAAATGAAAATATTTACTTAGTTGGGCTAAGTCAATATAATCAATCTTTGAAACAGCAAGGACTTAAAGGAATAAGTTTAAAAGAAGATGAATTTGCAATAAATTGTAATTCTTATGATTATAAAGAATTATACAATTATTATATTAAGAATAATAAAGGTAAATTAAATGTAGAAGGATATTCACTTAAGCTAGGACAAAATAAATTGTATGAAAACTCAATTGTTACAGAGCAATTAGCATTAGGTTATGGAGAAATAATAGTACCAGATAAGGTACTAGCTAAATTAAGTCCGAAATTATCATATATGAACTATAATTATGTAAAACGTAATAATGAATATGATAATATGTTTATGAGAGAATACCAAAAACATCAAAATGATGGGCTTTCGTTTCTTTCAAAAATGACTATAGATGGAGAGAAAATTACAATGGATACAGTTTTAACTTTTATAGCTGTAGACCTAGGCATAATTTTATTGATATCAGCAGGAGCGGTATTAGCACTACATCAAATTGCTCAATCTAGTAAAAATAAAGATAGATTTAAATTATTAAAAGATATGGGTGCAACTAAACGAGAAATAAAAAAATCTGTTATTATACAGGTATTGGTAACTTTTAGTATTCCGTTTATAGTAGCTCTTATTCATTTTGGGTTTATAACATTAAGAATAAGTAATATAATTTCAATTCTAGTTAATGTAAATATATTAAAGGCTATTATTATAACCATGGTGACTATATTGATTATATATAGTATATATTTTTTTATAAGTATAGTGGAAAGTTTAAGAGCTTTAGAAGAATAATATAAATTATATAAGGTTGAGTTTAATAGACTCAACCTTATATAATTTAAAGTAATTTACAACTTAAGTTGATAGCTATATTCTTTTATTTATGGGTAATATAATATTATATACCATAGAATTTTAGTTAAAAATGAGGTGATAAATTATGGAACGAATTTTTATAGTTGAAGACGAACCTAAGTTAAGAGAAGAAATGGTTACTTTATTAGATCGAAATGGATATAGATGCAGTACTAGTGAAGATTATGCAAATATAATATCTACTATAGAAGATGCTAAGCCAGATTTAGTGCTTTTAGATATAAATTTACCTATATATGATGGTTTTTACATATGCAAAGAATTAAGACAGAATTCGGATATACCAATTATTGTGGTTACAAGCAACAAAAGTGATATAGATGAATTGTTGGCTATGAATCTAGGAGCTGATGATTTTGTAAATAAGCCTTTCAATCCTCGTATATTACTTGCACACATAGCTTCAGTATTAAAAAGAGCCTATGGAAAAGAAAAAGATTTGATAATAACTCATAATGATGTAAAACTAGATATTTTAAAAAGTATACTATCATATAAAGGGAAAAGCATAGAACTTACTAGAACAGAATTAGGAATATTAAAATTATTAATAGAGAATAAAGGAAATATTGTTCCTAGAAATGAAATAATCAGAAATCTATGGGAAATGGAAGAGTTTGTTGAAGATAATACATTAACTGTTAATGTGAATAGAATTAGACGTAAACTTGAGGATATTGGACTAGAGAATTATTTAATAACAAGAAGGGGCCAAGGTTATATGGTAATATCTTAATATAAAAATAAGAGAGTATAATTATACTCTCTTATTTTTATATTAA